>Ga0080013_1000063_pt1 | contig 142323 bp, 201 predicted proteins | sample ETNvirenome_6_85_FD_69236 | JGI IMG/M metagenome (GOLD analysis project Ga0080013, IMG submission 69236) | Marine viral communities from the Pacific Ocean - ETNP_6_85 (SPADES assembly) (version 2) | ecosystem: Environmental > Aquatic > Marine > Oceanic | place: Pacific Ocean | collected...
TCTTTACCGATGCCCCACCGTGCAGTGGCAATCACAGTAGCGGCTGTTACAAAAGTTATGTCGTTCCCCGCTGTGCCTGAAGCGGCAACAGACCATGTGTGCGTTCCGTTGTAAAGAGAATACCTTGCGGCTTCATCTGTGGATATATATTCCCACGAACTGTCAGTGTCGTAGTTGGCGTTGAGGACAAAGTCCATCTGGTTCGCTGCCCCGGCAGATGTCTGTGACGATATTGCGCCATTGCCACCTACCTGTAATGCACTCCGTGAAGAGTGCCACGTAGTAGGTGTAACGCCCATCCCCACGTTCCCTGCTGAATCAATACGCATTGCTTCGGTCAGTGAACCGCCATCAGGCCGAACATAAAAATTCATCCATCCCCCAGCCTCGCTCGTACCTGCTACGCTTGCTTCCACTCTGGCGATTGGAGCAGGGCTACCACCGCCTGCCACAAAGTCCACCGTTCCTACACGGGCGTTGTCTGAGAGAGACGTGTTGGAGTTTTGCAGGTTCAGGACAGACCCACTGGTTGCACTGCCCACCGTCGTTACGGTATAACCTGCCCCCCAACCCGACGGGTCGGTTGCTGACGTGCCTATCCCCACGTCCCCTGCTGCATCAATACGCATACGCTCGGTGGGGGAATTTGAGCCATCTGCTGTAGTAAAAAACATCATCCTCGCCGGTGTATCATTAGCCCCCGGAGTTCCATCTACTTCTACCCTGATCCGTGCCGCTGCGGACTCGTAGTCCGTTCCATCGTCTACCATCCACTGGATCATTCCCAGTGCATCATCATCTGCAACAATGGTGTTTGAACCAATCGTGGCATTGCGTGATTTGACAAAGAGCAGCTGCGGATCACCATTATCTGCTGACCATCTCCCAAGAGCCATTGCCGAATCACCCGATCCAGTTCCGAGAACCTGTAGTTCCTGTTGTGTCAGACTTGTTGTCACCTGCGCATTGTTGCCGATGACTACGCCACAGCCGAATAAAACGTCTCCAGCAGCGTTGATTTGCATCGTGTTGACGTTGGACGTTGTGGGGTCAGCTGTCGATCCCATCTGCATCCACAGGACATTGTCATCGAACAGAAATCTGAAACTGCTGCCATCCCCCTCGTCCACCATCTCAAATGCCGAAGATGTCTGCCCATCTACCCGTAAAGCACCAACCGCAGTGGTGTTGCTGATATGCAACCGTGTTGTATTGGTGGATGCCGCAGGAGACGCTTCATTTATCCCCACGTTCCCTACTGAATTGATGATCATGCGCGTAGTAGAGGTGTCGATGAACGAAAACTGCCCACCATAAATCTTAGTATTCAGCGCACCGGATGTCTCGCCAATAATTATATCATTAGACCCATCAATGCCCAGCAAATTCCACGGCCCACCACCTGTAGAGTCACCAGTAAAAAATGTGTTGTTGGTATCAAGGTGAATATTGCCCGTTGCGGATGCCGCCCCTGTCACCGTCAATGCGCCAGAGGCGAGGGTGCCTGTGGTGGACAGGTTTTCGTCTCCAAATGAGATGGCTCCAGAACTATCGGTGATGCTTCCGTTGGTGAGAGTCAGGTTCCCTGACGAATCGATACGCATACGTTCGGTCATCGACCCAGCAGTGGTTGCGACGCTGAGTGTCCAAGCACCACCTACAGCATTTGTAGCAGGTGAAGCATCATCAACTTCTGCTCCCATTTCAACAGCTGCAGTAGCAAAATCAGTTCCATCGTCTACTGCCCATTGTATTGTCCCCAAGTTGTCATCATCCTGAACAATCGTAGATGAGCCAATAGCCGCGTTTCGCGATTTCAAAAAATGTAATTTCGGATCGGCATTATCTGCAGACCATCTCCCTATAGAAAGATCGCTATCAGGACCACCTGTTCCCAATACTTGAAGTTCTGCAGTTTGACCTCCTATTGCTTGCTGAGCTAATGCACCAACAACAAAACCTTTACCATTGGCTACATAGACATCCCCAGCAGCATAGTTTATATCAGAACCTACAACATTCCAAGTTCCTTCTCCTGTAACAGAACCTGCTATATTAGGCGCACATAAAGTTACATTAGGCATGTATATAACACCACCATCATTACCAGATGTTGTTATAAATAATTGTCCAGTAGCTCCATCTCCTGAAGAAGACATGTGCCATTCTTTATCAGGAGTCTTAATAATAACATCCATTCTTCCATTTGCAGAAGCTGAATGAAACCAAGCACTAGTACTTTCTGATGCATGTAAATCAAAACATCCTCTAGGAGGATCTAATGTTGCATTACTTCCAATAGAAATCATACAAGCAGAAACACCACTAAAAGAATATTTAGCTTGGTCATCTAATTTTGCAGGAGTTACTTCATTGTCTCTTAAATTAAGAGAAGATACTAATGCCATATTTTATTCTCGTTTTAATTGTTTCTTTATTACATAAATATAAAGTAATTACCCCTTTTGTTCAGGTTCCTCAGTAATTATTTCAGAAAAATTAGGCCCTAAAGCAGGTGCATCTATTATTGTTTCTGCAATTACTATTTTGCTTGGTGTTCTATTAATTCTTACTTCGTCTTTCTCAATTAGATACCCTTCAATGTTTAATATGAATATATGTTTAAACATTCTCTCTTCAGTTGAAAAATCCTCTAAATTACTTTGGTCTGACGAACTATCAAAATATGAATAAAAAAAGAAACCATTATACTCTATATCATCCATTCTATAATCATTCCATATATTATTGTGAAAATGGTTTATATGTCTGGCAAATGAAGCCCAAAATGTAATCTCATAAGGGACGTTTACAAATGAAGGGAATGGTAATCTATGTACTTCATATACTGGTTCTGATTTAGCCCATTTATCATCGACTTTCCATTTGCTTGTAAAAGGTACTCTTCTATCCTTATCAAATTTTGATGTGGCTATCTCTCTATGAAATTCAATAGCAGGTTCACCAGCTGTATCTATTTTTCTATATCTATTTTCATTGGGAGAAATATCATTCCTTCTAATTGATATTAAGGGGAGCTTTACTTTGCCATTCTTATCTCTAATAGAATTTATCTTGTTATCATTTTTACTCCCCTGTATTTGGGCAAACCTTTCCCATGCACCAAATATAACAGGTACCTTTCTTGAATTAACAACCATCTGATGCTTGGTATTAAACCAATTATATACAGCAGTATCTATTTGTTCTAATTTAATTTCATCAATAGGAATTGAAATTGATTCGTTATTTTTCTTAGTAGCCATATTTTATTTTCTCACCTTTATACCAGGCTATTTTCTTTCTTATCTATAAGTCTTACTTAATCTTTCTTTACTTTTTTGGTAGTTACTAGAAATTTTGTATTTTTTTCTTCGAACACTGTTCTTATTTTAACTTCTGTGTTTTTATCTTTTTCTATTTTTCTTTAAAGATTTTATGTATAATAGATGATCATTAAAACCATCTTCTTCTGCATATTTTTTTAATACATCAACATTGACTATGTAATAGTCTTTGCTTTCTATAACAACTTCGCCTCCTTTACTCCAATCGCCATATGAAACTTTTTCTAATGAATCATTACCCTTCTTGAAATATCTGTGTAAATTATCTTCGACTTCTTTTATAGTAAGTAAATTTCTATCAAGATAACTATCTATATAGGCTTCTTTTTCTGCTTCATAATCATCAACATTACCATCGAAGTCATCATCTAAATCGAAATCATATTCAAATTCTTCAAGAGCTTTTTCTATCACTGTTTCTTTATCAAACCGCTCAGCATTCCATAAATAATCTGCAATTTCATCTACAAAATCAGCAGCGTACATATCATGTTCGATTTCTGACTGGAATATTTTTGCATCATTTCTTACAAAAACAAAGTATAGATTAGGGCCATATATACTAGCTACATGAGCAAGAGGGTAGAATTTCCCTTTCTTTAATACATTTGAATAAGCAAATGTTGCTTTTCTTCTTGATGGAATATGAGGATAATACTTTTCTCTAAATTCATCAATGAATTCATCTACATCGTCAGGTGTATGCTTAGGCGGCCGCATTTTTTTATGCGCAACTTTCTTTATATCAACAAGAGTCTTCGTATTCCTATAAAGAAAATCACCTTGTACTATTAACCCAACTGATTTTGAATACGTTCCATTATTGAGCAATGCTTGGAATTCTTTCAAGAAGTTCTCTTTTGAATCACCCTTTATGGCTTCACTTAATTTCATGTCAATAACTCAATTGATGTGTATCCTATTTTTTTAGCAAATGATTTTGCCGCTTTAGATGCATCGCCATATTTGCCATTGAAGCTCTGTTCTTCTGGGCCAGTTCCAGACTTACCAGAAAATTTAAAAAACCATCCTGCAGGTCCTTTTATATGATTTGGCTTTTTTCCATTTTCACTTTCCCATCTAAAAGTATCAATTTTCATGATTGCTTCAAAAAGCTTCATCTTATACTCCCCTATTCGTATGGTTCTGCACTTCCTGCATCGGCTGTATTGTCATATGTATTTTCAACTCTTGGATTAAATATTTCTTCTCTAGCTGACTTGGCTCTCATTGTCACGCCTATTTTAGTATCAGTCTGGCCCTGAACAAATACTGGGACATCAACATATTGTATTTCAAAAAATTCATTGTCCCATTCTAAGAAATCACCTATTCTTGGTTGTATACCAATCCCTGTCAATCTATCTTTATGTGCATATACTTCTATTCTTCTTATTCTATCAGAACCAAATTGTCCAGTAATCATTTCAGGCTCTTCAAGCATTATCCAGGCAAAGAACTTGACAGGATTTCTTGAAACCTTCTTTTCAGACTCACCATAGAGATCATGAACATCTGACTCATCAACTTCAATAGCCCAATAGATCATGTTCTGTTTAGATACCATTTCAAGTAATTCAGTGTTGTACCAATTGAAAAGGTGTTGTTCTCTTGGTCCAAAGAATAAATTGTAATTAGAGTCCGCTGTGCTACTGTCAAATAGTTTAGCCATTATAATTATATTCCCAGTTTAATGTCAAAATCATATGCCCCTTTATTCTGAAGCGATTTCATCACTTTGAGTAATTTTTTTTCAGCTTCTTTATATGACCCTCTAAAAGCCAAACCTCTCTTCACTTCTTTATCATTGGGATTTTTATAACTTGTGTGAAATTTCCACATTGCTGGTCCTTTAACTTGAAAAGGTTTTTTCTTATATTCCCATTCCCATCTTACAGTTGTTACTTTTATTTTTTCATCGACCGCTTCATGTAATTTCATAGTATATCCCCATTTCTGCTTACTGTAAAATACGTCCCTTTATCTTCAACATTATAATATTTCTTTGTCAATGCTTTCCAAACACCTTTTGAAAATGTATTTAAACTGGTTGAACTTCTAAATTCTACATTTGGATAAGCATTTAATACAGCAGCAATTGTTAACTCATACATTAACAACCCTAGACCTCTGCCTCTTTTATCTTCATTTAATTCAGAATTACTAGATGTAAATATTTTCTTACCACTTTTTCTACTAATATCGCCATCAATTTTTCCTATTTCTTTTTTACACATTATGTCTCTAAAATCACTAACCCAAGCAGAATCATTAGGTTCAATCAACAATTGAACGTCGTAGAAATATTTAGGTTCCACATAGACCTCTTTACTTTAAGAGTTTTAGTTCTTTCATTTTCTGGCTTTCCCATAATTCTAAATTAATTTTGTATTCTTGTCTGAACAATTTAATTTTTTCTTTATCAATGTCATTCAGAAAAGCCTTTCACCTCAATTATTTTTTTCAATTCACCATAAATATCAATCACCTTAAAAAAAAGAACTGGTCTATCCGAAAAATATGATCGGTGCAGGCATTGGCACGTGTTGATATTGTAATTCTATAGCTTCAGACAATTCAGCATCTTGTTGCATAAGTCTAAGGTTTGAAGTTTCTTCTAAATTCTCCACTAAACTTTCCTTTAGTGATTCCATTTTTTCCTGAGCCTCAGCAACTAATTGTTCACCATCTAATGTAACTTCACTATTTGGTATTGGTACAGTTGAGAATTTTCTTCTTATCCTACCTAATATATCCATAGTGACAGCTAATGTATATTGTCTTATCCATCTTCTACCAAATGCATTAATTTCTTCGTACTTTATATCTGTAAATGGAACATTGGAGATAGATGAAACACCTGTTGTAGAACTATCAGTACCGACAGCGGCGTCTGGACTAAATGGATCCATAGCAATTGTATAATCTATCCAGAGTTTTATATTTGTATTAGGTTTTGGAAGTAGTCTTATTCTATTACCAACAATATTGTATGAGTGATTTGACCGTCTCACCCTATCGTTTGTTTCAAGCATACTACCTCTTAATATGTCTGACCATATAGGAAGTATATGAAATACCGTTTCCATATTGAATGATTCATATTGAAATTCTTGTGCTAAAACATTTGCCGATGAATATGGATCATAATATCTATAGAGTGATGAAGGTTCGGTATGCCAAACATCTCTAACTTCAATTAATTGAGATCCAACTGCTCCTATATATGCGCTTACTGAACTGCCCGAATCATTATCTATAAAATCATTGTATAAATTATAATCAGTATCTGTGGTGTTAGCAGTGACATATGCTCTTCTTTTATTCTGTACTCCTCCAATACCTGCTTCAGATGCATATGGATTTGCTAATCTTCTAAGATAGTCTAATGTTTGGTGAGGAAGCTTATCAGTAAAGTTCTCAGTATCAAAATCTCTGTTAAGACCTAAGAAATTAGCCAACCAGTTTTTAGCCTGGAATCTATTTATGATAGCTGAATATTCCATATTTGCCTCTTCAAAAGCGGCATATACTTGTAGGTTGTCAAGTTCAACTGTTAATTTTGGTTCACCCAGTCTATATCTTATCCACTTAACAATTTCAGCACCCTCTCCTGATAGAGAATCTAGGTTAGACGAAAGAGACAGTGTCTGTGCTGTTGTTCCGAATATTCCAGTATAGGCAGCATCAGATCCAGTCTGTGTTAAAGTAGTAAAAAAGTTTTCAAAAGCCACGGTAGTATTCTCCATATAAAGAAAAACATATGTATAATATAAATATAAAATTTTAAATGAAAATACCCACTAGAGTAAACAAAAAAAAGACCTAGATTTCTCTAGGTCTTTCACATGTTGCATGTAAATTATTTACTAATCAACGAGTTCTCCAAGATTAGTAAGGATGTCATCCACCAACTTTGCCCTTGAATCACCATCGTCGATAACAGCCAGGGATTTGATGTTATCAATTACTTCTTCCTTCAAGCCTTTTCGATTTCGCCTCAATGCCTTGAAATCAAAAGCAGCCTCAACCTTCTCATTCCAACCAGGTTCAAGAACATCCTTGACATATTCCTGCATCAAGTTAGTGACCTCTTCACCCCTTTTCAACCTGATTTGGAAGTAAGTGTACTTCTCATTTTCCTCATCATACTTGAAGTAGAACCTCTCGAATACCGAGGGAACATCCTTGTATATTTCCGGCCTACCCTCAGTATTATTCAAAACATCCAGGACCTTCATGCACTTTGCATCAAGCTTGTTGTAAGAGGGATTACCTGCCTTTGTGATCTTACCGTTAAACACCTTTACTGGGAATTTCTTGACTGCCATTTAAAACCTCCTTGGTTGTGGAACCTTGTTTTGTTTGCTTACCAACGTATATAATATAATCAATTACGGCATAAAAGTAAACAATAACTCCATTTTTTTTGCCAAAACCTCATTCTTTTTACCTTCGTAAGGTATTAAAAACAAACAACTTATACTTGTATATAAATGTATATAAAATAAGGACTTATACATACCGCTAGATTCATTCTAAGACCGTTTGTTTTAATATGTATGGTTTTATATACAATAAATAAAAGAGACGGTCAAACGGCCTCTAGATACCCAAAAACCTAGGCAAAACCTACATAAATGTAGGTATTTTGTGGTTCTTCAGGTCATTTATGATGAATTTGAACTTGTCTTTTATCCAATCTGAGGCCATCTGACGTGAAATAGGGCCGATATATCTTCCCATATCCCAATTGTTTTTACCAGTTTTGCCAAAACATCTAATAAAGTAATCGTTATAGTCATCTGTCAATGTGATAAGTATCGCTTTAATATCTTTGTTACTGTTAAATTTGATTCTTGATCCTTCAATAGTTTCTTCCAATGAAACGTCATATATAGTATCATTAAATTTTACAGTTTCATTTATAACACTCATTTTAGTCTCCTTGGTTATCAACAACCGATTTGATTTCACGGATATCAATCATTGCGTTTCCTGATATGGAAAGTTTAAACATGAAGAAGAAATCTATGTTTGTACTTTCTGGTATATTATTCAATGTCTTAACATTCGAATCTAGTGAATTCATGAATGTTTCGATCTTGATATATTCACCATTTGGATCTTTTGGGACATTGATTTCAAATTCACCAAAATGTGTGTAAAGAGTAAATGTCCTAAGTTTAGTTTTTGGTGGCATAATTATTTCTCTGTATCAAGAACATCATTGTCACTTATGTTTGAATCATACAACCATTGCAAAACTATATAGTTTTTTAAAAGTATATCAACTGTTTCTAGTCTATCTCTCAATAAGTGAAGTTTATTCTCGGCATTTCTAACTGTACTTAGAAACATAGAATCTGATTGTTTATTGTCAATATCATTTTTCAAAGTATTTTTGAGCCTTATTAATTCTTGTATCGGTTTCATTTCAATAAATTCCTTTCATTATATATATTCTTTTATGTGCTTATCATCTATATGTTCACATATTCTTGCCACCATTCTCGAATCATCGATTGCTCTATGGTGATTACCTTCAAATTCTAAACCCAACATTTCAAGAGCTGTTTTAACTCCTTTTTTCTTTCCATATTGTCGATTAAAAACTTTCTTCATATTAACATGCATTGAACCGTAGAAGAAATCAATATCATGAAATTCGCAATCTTTTCTCAATTGATTTTTGTCATAATCTCCCCAAGAACACCAAGTACAAAAATCTCCTGCATATTCCCAAAAGGATTTAAACGCTTTAAATACATTTTTAAATCCTTTTGCAGAATCTACTTGACTTTGAACTATACTTGTAAGTTTATTGCAAAATGGTGATAATATTAGATTCCTTTCAGGTTGCACAAATGATTGAAACTCTCCAAACACCACTTTCTCTTCAGTATTGTACAAGACAGCACCAATCTCTATAATTTCAGATTCTATTCTTGATTTTTCTGGTTCTCCCATCCAACAAGTTGCTTCCAAATCTACGATTAATAGTTTCATTGTTTCCTTATTATTTCTCCTTTCTGCACTCTTCACACAGCCATTTACGTTTTTCTTCTACATAGATTGTAGAATCTAAAGGGAGGGTTTGTTTACAACCTTCACACCATTCGGCAGTTGGAACAAACCCTCCGTCATCTTTGTCATGTCTTCCATCATCTGGAAGTATACCTTTCATCTTTCTCAAGAAACTCAATCCAATAACTCCTTGATCATATCATTATCCTGCAATTTCTTTGTTGCTCTATGCTCTGCCTTGTTGATTCCCATAATTGAATATGATCTTCCAAGCAATTTCTTAACAACAGGTAATGCTGTTAATGAAGCAATTGTTTGTTGTGTCTTTGGTTCCTCACCCATTAATCCAAATCTATGGACGATAGTGAATCTTTCAATTGGTGTTAATACCTCCTGAGAATTTACCACATGTTCAACATGAGCAAATGTTTCATTTTCACTATATACATTGTTCACATCAGATGTAATAGCTCCAAGAATCTGTCTAAATACTCTGTCCTTAATATTACTAGTTTCATTTTCATTATTTATGTCCAATGAAATTTCTGCATGTAATCCGGTTTTGTTAACTAAATTCTTATCCTCATCTTTCTTCTTCATGTACTCATTAATCTTGTTCCTTGGAATATGCACTGACCTATTTTCATACAAGAACTCTCTGACACCAGCCTGAGCCCAATTGTAAAGATAAGTTGATGCGGATGCTCCTTTCGATTTATCAAATTTCTTGGCACCTTTCAACATATACAAATAAGCCATAGATCTCATTTCATCAATATCGACGTTTCTCAAATGAGAGTATTTTGAAATGATAGCTTTAATGACCCAATCGTTTTCCAAGACAAGTTGATTTCTCTCTTCTACTGTCATAGAATATTGCTCCTTATAATTGTTAACATTACATGTTCTATATAATATAATCAATTCCGTGTTAAAAATAAACAACACCTATAATAAATATCAATTAAAAATCACTATCCGAAGATATCCCTATATATTCTTCTCAACATTTGTCTGAGCATAAACCAGAATTCAATTTGGTTCTCCTAATAAATGTCATCCTGCGGATTAACTATTGCATAAAATGTTGCTTCATCGATTTCTTGTATTATTTGAAATGTCTTGTCATCAAAATCTGTCAAATCAATACCTTTTTCTAGTTGTTCTTCTGAGACTGCATAATCTGTTTCTCCTGATGTGGTGTCTCTTACTTGATAGTATTTCATTTTTTTGATTCCTCCACATAGTATAATATAATCATTCCTTGGTTAAAAATAAGTAAATACCAAAATAAATATTAATTAAAGATCATTATCCGAAGGTAAGCAAAGATAAATATTCCAACACTTATCAGAACAGATTCCTGAAAGCCATTGTTCACGGGTTTCTGCATTTCCCATTTTCATAGCTCTTTCTTTAGTATCATAGAAAGCTCTATATTCTTTTTTACATTGAGGACAAAATTTAATACGATGATCAGATCGCAATACTGCATCTTTTTCAGGCCCATTAGATAATACTTTTGTCAAGAATTTCTGTCCAGCATTCATGATTTTTTCTCCTTTTTGAGAATGAGAGTAATTTCAATTCTCTTGCTTATAATCCTGTCATCTGTTTCTTTCTTATCCCGTTTTATAAATTTATATGTTCCCGGCTCTTTGTTTTTCCAGACTTTTAAAAGACCATCTGGATCGGAATATGAGAACAAGTGGCACATATCGTCGCTTTTGACGTTTGTTGAAAAATGATGATATGAAGCTAAATACCCATATTTAGGAACATATAGCTTATCTCTTTTTGTCATATTATCTCCTAAAAATGAGGATCATAATATTCATCTCTAAATCCTACATGGACATATTGCCCACCTGAACTTTTCCATCTTCCATCTTTTGTTTTATGAACTCTGACTTCATAACCACCTTTGATAGTTTTATAATTGAAAGCTTGAGCAGTGAAAATTGTGTTGCCCTCTTTCATCAGAGCCTGATCTCTAGTCATCCAAAATGTTTTTCCAGAATCAGAGACTCTAACAATAGTAAAAGCATGTCTGTCTGAAAGCATAAGCTCTGTTGCTCCCATTCCGGGAGTAGGAACTATTTCTTTGTATAGTACTTTTTCGTAAAACATGTTTCCCATTATACTACCTCTTCTTTCACCTTACAACGAGTGAGAATAGTTTGCTTTACTCCATTGTATTCGTCGTGTTTCTTGATGGTTCCAAGAAGTTTGTAGGTATTTCCAACTTCCATATCAGATCCAGATGCAAACCAGGTGAGATGATTTCCACTAAGATCAATCAATTTATAAAGATAAGAAACACCTTGGTCATAGTAACTGTATGATGGTCTGGATATTTCTTTGGTGAATATTACCTTGGCTGTAAATTCCATACGGTCCTTGATATTCCCTACATGATTGGAGGGTCTATCATCTTCATCTCTTTCTTTCTTCTCCTTCGCTTTTTCCAGTGGAAGTTCAACCTCTCTCCAGTAATAAGAGGGTAGGGAGGCAAAGAGTGCCATGTTCTTACCATTTACATAACCAGCATTCAGAATAACCTTGAGATTATGGTCATATTCGGATGACAAATTGGTATCCATAGCATCGAAATATTCGTTTGCCCAAGCAATTATCGCATCAGCCTTGGCCTTGGATTCTTCTGAAGGCGTCCAATAATAATCTCCATAAGAATCTGTGTTATTTTTCTTATCAGGTCGCCAGTAATTCTCGTCAGCGTTCCAAGAAGTGGCAATCAATGTTCCTGCATCACCATAACTGTAGTGTTCATCAACCTTCTTCTTAGAAATGAAACCATGACGGAGAACAGATTCACATACAAATTGCATCCAGGTATTGATACCAATGGAGTCGTAAGTCCCTTTCAAACCATAGAAAAAGTCCTCGTCCATGTTGTGAATTTCCTTTTTGAGCTTTGTACGCCATTCAGCATACCAGGCAAAAGATTCAGGATCGGCATGACCCAAGAAATCTCTCAGACAACCAGATCCTACTGTCTTGAAATCTCCAAATTCAACATTTCGAACAACATAGGTTTTGATCCTGGAACGGATATTTTTATGACAATGTTCGCATAGAGTGTTCCTCACATGACGGTACTTTGTGGGAATCTCTTTGCCAGGGACCATGTGGACAAGTGTTTCATCCCCAGTTGGCGTGTGGAAGTGCTCCAATACGGCATTCAATTCCCAACCATTCAAAACCGGAGCCTGGCCTTCAATTCGGTAAATATGCCAGAGGTATTCAATATCTCTAAATTCTCCAGTGTGAAGTTTCTCCTTGCCCATCTTGGATTCGATTTTGATGAAGTCCATTTCAACAAGTGGAGCATTCAGCTTCAATGCCTTTTTGTTGAGATTGGCAATTTTCTTTGTCAACCAGGCTACATTGTGAATGGGTATACGGAATTCATTGTCTTCAAGACCTAAATTTTCGTCTCTCATTATTTCCTTTCCACAGTGTTTAGATTGGATTATTACCTTATTATGTATAGTATAATATAGGCAATTGGGGGTTCATAGTAAACAAAGACTCAAAAAAAAGATTAAAAAAAGTACCATATTTGCATAAATACATACAAAATATGGTACTTAGTCCTCTTTTCCGCCATTATTGTGGAAGGATTTAGCCCTAGCCGTAGACCTATCCATGTTTTCCAGAACTTTGCGGGCGGGGCTCGGAGTTGTGCGAGCGCTGGATCGACCAGACAGAGGATCAGGAGCAGTAGGAAGGGGGATAAGCGCATTAAAGTCCGGGGCGCAATAAATGAAATGGGTTGTTGGAGGGTTAGGCACGCCCCTACTCAAACGGCGACTTCAGCCTGAATCTTTGGATGGTGTTTGTAGCCGTCCAATTTGATGTGGGACCATTCGGCTGCCAGGAGGCCTTCGAGGCCCCCACCTCTCAAGCTCTCGTCGAGGGTGAGTTGCGGACGCAGGAAAGGTTCCCTCGTCAGCTGAATTCGGGCCTGTTCCAGGTGGTTGCTATAAAGATGAAGATCCCCAAACGTGTGGACAAATTCACCAGGCGTGAGATCACACACGTGTGCTACGAGACGTGTAAGCAAGGCGTAGCTGGCGATGTTGAATGGAACACCGAGGAAGGCGTCGGCACTGCGCTGGTAGAGCTGGCAGTGCAGGAGGTGCTCTCCCTCAACCTTGAAGTGAAACAGTGTATGGCATGGCGGCAGATCCACTTCGTCGCAGCTCTTTGGATCCCACCCGGTGACGATAAGCCTTCTGGAGTTAGGATTTGCCTGAATCTCGTGAAGGAGTCTGGCGATCTGGTCGACGCCGTTCCGGTTCGGATAATCCCCGCCAAAAGACCGCCAAAGATAGCCGTATACCGGTCCGAGATCGCCCGGTTTTCTCCCAAATCTACTGGTGTGGGTTTCATCCGCCCATTCCTGCCAGATGTCTACACCTCTGTCCCTGAGGTCCTGTTCACTACTGCTGCCGGAGAGAAACCAGAACAGCTCCTCGGCGATCCACCGGAGCGGGAGTCGCTTGGTGGTGAGTAGAGGAAATCCCTCACGCAGATCAAACCGCGTCTGATATCCGAAGACGCTGAGCGTCCCGACACCCGTTCGATCTTCGTGTTTGACTCCGTTTTCCAGAACGTGGCTAAGAATGTCCAGGTAGGATTTCATCGGGGGCTCCCTTCAGATTAAACGTTAGGTGGGGCGAGGGAGTTCCCCATATCAGTCGGAGCATGATCCAGTGCGTCAGGCTCAATCCCGATATCCCTAACTTCCTGAAGCAGCTTCTTCTTCGTCATTCTGTCCTTCTGCATTTTGGGTCGCCTTTCTTAAGAGTTCTTCGATGTCCGGATCGATGTGAAATTCCTCAGGACCTAGTTCTTCTCCCTTCATTTCTTTGTACTGTCTCTCCAATACGCAATTTTTATATGTCTTAAAAGCTTCCTCTAATTTCAAATGATATATCGACAATATCGTCCTGGTAAAATTACCATTTGTACTACCTGGATATAAAAGATGGGATATCTTATCAATTGCCTCGGTGAGTATATTCAGTATGTCGTCATTAATAATACCAACATCCGTCAGTACAGCTTCACTCGTCGCATGAGCAACCTCTAAAGCCTCAAGATCAACTTCTCCCTCTTCATAATTTTCATCAGGTGATCCTAAGTTTGCTTCCGAGGGAGGATCTGCATAATAATCTTCTTCATTAAAATTATCATTTTCCATTTTTTAACTCTTTCTTTAATGCAAAAGCGTACATATCCTTAATCTGGTTGTATTCTTTTTTATTTGTGTCATCTACAATTGAATCCTGATCAAAGTTGAAATCGACCGGCTCCCCAATTTCTTCATAATATGCTTTGAGCATTTTAGGACCGTAAAACCTGGCTGCAGCCTCAGCATCCAATTCTTCCTTTTTGGCTCTATAATATTTACTAAATTCAGAAGGTTTTGCAGTAGAGAAAAATTCCAAATTTCTCTGTTTATTTGAGCCCGTTTCATCAACTTGGACTGCATGTTGCATTTCATGTGCAATCAAATGAAGGATACACCCTGCAGATCCGTGTTTCTCCAAAAGTTCAGTGTCATAAAAATCAGGAATTCTCCAGCCATCGTTCCTTGTAGGAATATCCTTGGCCCGGTTAAAAAAGTTAATTGCGTGCCCTGCCAATTTGATCAAATGATAAAAACCTTCAGACTTGGATTTGACCATAAAACTAGGCTCCATACCTCGAATCCTCTTTACGGTATTTCGGACAACTCGGTGAGTTCCGGCATAGGTCTTAGTTCGATTGTCAGGAGTGATAAAAACCGGTTTGTCCAATCTGTCTCCATATGTATCATTGACCACTTTGTCAATGGCTTTCCAATCAATCTTTATATGCCCAAATTTTTCCTTTATTACCAAATCATTGAATCGGATCATTTTAATTCCTTATCTCCTGTGTGATGTGTTTCATTAATTAGAAATTCCCTTGTCTTATCATTCCACTTCTTTTTTGTGACAATATAACTTGGTATGTTTACTCCTTGAGTTTATAAACATGAGTTTCAGAATCATTTACCAATTCAGCAAACCCTATAGGTTGAACTGCGTAATATTTCATCGTGCTTTTGGTAAAACCACCATATTCAAGAACAGGAGCTTCGATGAGGATGTCACCAACAGAAAGAGATCGTCTACCAAGTGGCTCCTGTTCTTGAATGAATGCGTCGTCTAAACCTGAAGCAAAAACCGTTCCCTTTAAAGAATAATTAGCTTTAGCTCTAGGTTCATCAAACTTGAAAAATCTCTCGTCTCTTTCATCTGAATGCATTACGTAGTAATGCCTATCTGGCTTTGGCATTTTATTCTCCTGTTTGTATTTTGAGCAGTTTTACAACTATTTTGCTCAGGTTGAGAGGGTGAATCTAGTAAGACCGACCAGTAACTCTTGAGACAGGAACCTTGAAATATTTACCGGTGCTATCACTCTGAACAACAACCGGATATTTCGAACTTCGAGGTTTGAGTCCAACAATCTTACCAGGACCGTGACCAGCAATTTTGACACCTTCGCCGAGAGAGTGTCCCATCAAACCTTTCCTCAGATAGTGCGTTCTCCAATTGTTTTCAATTTCCGTCAACCAGGGAGCCTGGTCCTCGGTGCCAGGTTCGGGAATGAGAGCAGTCAGCTTGACTGTGATTTTGTCAGGATAATAGGTCAACCGACCCAGGTTGGCAACGGCCCCATATTTCTCAGCCCATTTTGCCAGAACATCCTCGAGTTCCGTGTGAGCCTGATCAATGTTCGTTTTGTTAAAACCTGCCATTTGAATCTCCTTTGAAACAGTGGTTGGTTCCTTATTTTGTATAATATAATATAGGCAATTTGAGGTTCATAGTAAACAAAGATCTGAAAAATAGTACCTATTTTAAGACTTTTTTAAGTTATTGTTAATGAAGGATTTAGGTAATTGATCTAAGTGTTTATTTTATAACCACTTATTGATGTGTTTAGAGGCCTTCTAACGGCATGTAAATAATTGTATATATTTACCTTAAGACGGTGAGATGTCCTTCTAGACAGCCTCTATCGGCACCTATAAAACCTCATTCAAATCGACCCATTGTAACTCGTTCAAACACATAAACTTAGTGTGACCAATATTGTACGTTAAGGTCTTATGGTGATGCCCGTGAATCCAAAGCTTGGGCTGGTGTATTTCGAATAGTCTGTCCAATAGTTCAGCCGTGACCGACGGTTTCTGCTCAGAGTGAAAATGATGTGGCGTGACTTTTGGATATGCTCTCCAAGGACAGTCATGTGTCAGCATAATTTCTGGTTTCGTATTTGCATATTCCTCAATACACGAATTGCATTGAATATGACTCAGCTCTTCATTAGGCCACCAGGAAATATTAGGTATTCTATGATGATGGTCGATTGAATATGCTCCCCTTGCAAAGAAAAACTCATACCCTCCAAATTTTCTTTTTCCATAACTAATCCAAGCATACCAGGGCAAATTATCGTAGTCATCGTGATTGCCTGGAATGAATCTATGGTTTGTCATATCAACATTGAGCATACCCTCATTTCCAGTATATTTTTTTATTTTGTTATATGAGTCTTTGAATCCCATATCACCAATTTGGACAGTGTATTCTTTCTGCTTTATAGTGACGAGATAATCCTCAACCTTTCCGTGGACATCTCCAATTATTGTTAGTTTACTCATTCCTCTTCTCCTTTGTGAACAACCGCTTTCCTGGCATAAAAATCAAATGTAATCAGAACCTCTGAAGTTCTACCTCCCTCGACCCAAGCGTCATAAATCACATTTACACAATCGTCATTGGCCTGACCCCAAAGTGCTCCTGGGAGTATGTTTATGTTACCGTCCACCATTTCAGTAACCTTTTGAGCTCTGGTCATTACTTGCTCCTCGTAATTGTGATTTGGTATTCAGATCCATCTGGAAGTGTTATTACAATACCTCGATTTGAACTGAACAACATTGCTTCCTCAAATGTTTGAGTAAGAACATAACCACCATTGCCGTCTTTTTCATTATGAATTTCAATCATATCCATCAAGAAATTTTCAACTTCCATTTCATTTTCAATTATAGTAGCCATATCAACCTCAATCGTTTAGAATTTCAACAAACAGCCTTCCGTTTTCATCAACTGTTTGATATACCCAGGAAATAATATCCTTACCATTCAGAGTGGTAAATGCATAGGAGAAAGTTCTTTCTCCACCAGTCTTCTCATTTACAACATTGAAAGTGCTTTCAGTTGTAATATTATATCCATACCCTCTCAAAGTAGAGTCTTCAAACATGATCTTTTTTCTATCTGGATTGTAAGAACCACCAAGTGCATGATAGGGTAATTTGGCATTAATGATCATTTTTTATTCTTCTCCTTCTCTGAGGCCGGTCTGATCAAAGTCATACATAAGCTCTAGAGTATGAATGACCCCAAGTACATAAAATGTAGAAAGGTTTGGGTCTTGTGAATTCAAGACAAGTGTTTTGAATATTGCGCTATACCTTCTATTGTTTAATTTTTCGACTCGTTCTATTAAATCAGCATATGCAGCTTTTACAACCTTCATATTATCTCCTTAATATGCGTGGGACGAATCACTGATTACGACAGCAGGTGAAACATTGTCTTCGTCTTCATCTACCTGATCTTCATCTACAATTTTATTTGAGTTGTGATAGTCAGACCACTTGATAAATTTCGTATGGACTCCACCTACAGATTCAGCTACGTGGTTGTTCCAATAGTCACCATAATTATATTCGAAGTAAACTTCTTCATTGCCATCGAATTCACTCAACTGGTCCATCAGTTCTCGTGCTGTCATTGTTATTCTTCCTCCATAACTTTTACTTCATGAACTTCAACTTCGACTTCAACCATTCTCAATTTCTCCCTCAAGCCCCAACCATAACGCCAGTTTTTCGTCCGAGTGGCAAATTCAGGCCTATCCCAGATTTGTGCTTCTCTAATGTCTTTGGACCAGGTGGTTAAATAATCAGGCGACCTGGATTCATATTCACCTGTCTTGATATTCTTGATTACGTAGGGCATATTCCCTCCTTACCAGGCTGTTTCTTCAAGTTTACCTGCACTGATTATCATATTACCAGCCAACTTCATCCAATTCCCTGCCGCCTCATGTGTCGGATTTTTCAGGTCCTTTTTGCAATCCTGATACATGTCGTACATCCCGTCACCCCGGCCATCATCTAATCCAACCCTCTCACCTTCTGAAGACAACCTCTGCATTTCCAACTGGAAGACAATGCCCTCATAGTGACAGAAGGTTTTCCAGGCACTTCGGATTGTCTTCTTGAGCTTTGCATCTTTCATTTCTTTGGAATCGTAAGACATGTTGTCTCCTTTGTTAGGCAGTGATCATGTATTCTGCGAGATCTTTCCAAGAATCGTCTTTGTCGGTATGAGCATTCCGCACCGTGATGACCCGGAGCAAAGTCCGGATGTTGAGATCAAATGCCTCATCGACATTGTCGGAGAGGAGTTCCAAAGCCTCTTCCTTGTGGCTAACTTCCATTGCCTCAGGACCGAGGTCGGGGAGAATTTTCCTCATCCTCTCAATTTTTTCATCCTTGGTCATAGCGACATCAACCAGGATTGACCTTGAGATGACAGCAGGATTCATATTCTCCTTCGGATAGTTCGAGATGAAGATGATCTTTCCACGGAATTCAAAAATCGTAGGAAGATCTTCAGATTCCTTTTCCGTTCTCCAAGAGATCATCCTTTTGTCGTAGGAGTCCAACCCGGCCTTCAAAATGTTGACTGCCGTGTGGTCCTTCAGGACGGAGTCACAGTCATCAAAAATTACGATGGAATCCTGATTTTCGTACAGTGCCCTATACATCGCCTTCGGAGTGGAGAAACCTTTGATCAAGACAAAGTCCGTATTTTCAACCAAACCCTTCTGTTTCAGAACCTGTTGGACCGTGTAGGTTTTACCAGTTCCAGCATCACCGGTAATGATCAGGGATTTCATATGGCCGTCAACCGTCATGCCAACCAATTTGGCCATAAATTCATATCTTTTGTCAATTGAAAATTTGGAGCCGGTTTTTACCTTGGCTGTATTGACACCAACATCTTCACTAGTCATATCGACATAGTCCGTAACTCCCATTGACTGTGCTTTCTTGCGGGAAGCATAAGTCGAGATGCAATATTTTTTGTCATTACTCGAGATAATTTTGATTCCATTGTATTCCATTATATATTTACCTTTGGAATCCCTAGACAATGTGGCCTGGCGGCCTTTAACAATCGTCGGAATCTTAGGGTCTCTAGCCATTTGTTTAACTCCTCAATATTGGTTTATATTACCATTTCCTAACATATATAATATAAACAATTGGGGGTTTATAGTAAACAAAGACTCGACCTTTTTTGATAAATATGATAAGTTATTATAAATAAACCATATAGATCTAGACTTTTTTTTTGACATATGATAAAGATCTCTAAAGTGTTTATAAACAACAACTTATAGTTAACCTTTTAGACCGTTCATACAGGTCTATGTAAGGAATATTCCTTAGAAGCAATGTACGAATGAGTCTTAGATGGGTTAAGCTCTTTAGTGCCATATTGCCAATAACTTAGACAAAAACATAACAAAGTAGATATATAATCTAAGTTGTTATAATATAACCACTTACAACAAAGATGCCCTAGAATTGGTGTATTCTAAGGCATCCATTGAAAATGTGTTCTATGTTCTAGGGCCTATTTTTATAGGCTCTATAGGTTTTTGGTATCTACCTAGCTCTAAGAAATACTCCAGCCGAGACCTTGCCAACATAACTTGCAAGCCTAGCACCATTGGCATCCCTATCCAAAGCTGAGACCACTCCTCCATTACCAAAAAGACCTAATCTATTGCCGACATGTAATTTTGCACCGACATTTGCATTTAGAATTTGTTTGACATCAGTAGAAATAATCCCTTGATTTGTCAAACCATATCCCACAGAAACAAAAGGAACCAAGTTACTATTTGCTCTGAACAATCTGGAATAATTTACAGATACAGCTCTAAACGATTGGTCAAAATCTGAAAATGAAGCATTTACTGAAACAGCATGATTCTGTGCCAAAACATATGCCAAACCGGCCCCATATGTTTCACTCCAATCATCTAGAGTTGCAGCAAAATCGTCTTGGTTTATAACATTACTTACACCAACACTGGCTGATGCTTCAAACGAACCTGTTCTATCTTTCGATAGTGCAGGTGAGGCAAACAACAATACTGCTAACAATGCTACAATAATTCTCTTCATATTTTTATCTCCTTTTATTATGAAGTTTTCTCAGCTATTTCATTTAAATATTTGTATATCCAATATATATATCTCTACCCACGGAATTATGGTCTGTTTTAGAAAAACCATATGGCCAATATGAGATACCGAACAGTTCAAGCCTTTCAGGTGTTTTTTTCATCACTTCTCCTTACTTTTATCAAAGGAATGTTCTTTGATTTAATTGAATTTCCTATAGAACTTCCAGATCTGGCTCTGATTTTATCTTTGAGCTCTTTGCCGAAGATATTGTCTACAGTATTGTATATATCATAACTATCTGAAACAATAGATACAATAGCGTTATCAGGAGCGACTTCCAAAATGTGCCTGTAAGATTCGGTTTCATTTTCTTTGCAAAACGCTGTAATAGTACTATGTTCAGCGGCCATAACACTATAGCCACAAACGTAAGAATTGTAGTATTGCATGGCATATCGAATTCCTTCCAAAGTATCTGTTCCATTAAAATTAACCAAGTGAGCAGCCCCGCCAATTTGGATATTGTAGCCAATGCGTCTGTTTGTAAGCATCTGTAGAAAGAATTATATTGTCTTGTATTTTAATCATATACATTTCCTTTCTAAAAATTATAAAAAAAAGAGGGAGGTATTTAAACCCCCCTCTTTTAATATTATTTCCTAGATATTAGTTACTGTATATTATCTAGAAGCAGGTGAACCAATGACGTTCAAGTCAACAACTGTGACTGTTCCGTAATACTCAGGTCTTACCATCTGCGTTGCGGCACGATGCATAACACCCTTTCTTGGTGTGAAATCATCTGGCTCAAAGATTGTCGGAGTAACGACCAATGGTACATAAGGTGCATATACAAATCCTGAATCCAAGAAGCCTGCACCCTTATAACCCATCAACAACTTGTGATGTGGGAAGTAAGGATCTTTGTAAATTGTGAATCGATTAGTCAACGAACCAACCTTTTCGATACCAAGAGAGTACTGTACCTCTGTTGGATCAAATACGGCATTAGGTTTGAATGTTGCGATTGCTTCAAGAACGGAACATATTTCAGGTGATGCAACAATCCAGTTAGCACCAGATCTAAGATTTCTCTTATGAATTTCGTTACTTACTGTAGTTATTGTTTCACCAAGAGTCTGATACCATTCCTGTTGTGTGCCATGAAAATCCTGTGTAGATTCTGATGTATTGGCTAACGATACTGTAGAAATAACATCATTGGCTGCCCAAGAGACATAACGCCCAATCATTCTTGACCAAGCAGCCTTTACTGAGGCGCCTGAAAGCAACTGAGCAAGAATATCTCTATCAATTTCAGTTGAGATGATTTCAGAAAGAATTGTTGTCAATTCAACTTCGGCATCCAATGCGTGATAAGCGTTAAGATCCTGAGCAAGTTCAGGTGTCCATGTAGCTTTAAGCTTTCTTGTCTGTGCAGTTACAGGAACTGAACTGACGGAAAGGTTAATTTCTGGAATAGCAGATGTTGCTTCAAAGTCACCAAGGTTATTGGTTCCTGAGTCAACTGCAACACTTGTTCTTGCAGGTCCTGCCAATACAGTAGCAGATACACCAGCAACCCAAGAACTATCATATCCAGCAGAGCCAATAGCACCAACACCGGCCTGAGTCGAGAAGACCTGTACAACACCGGCTGTTACAACTGTCATTGTATGATCAAACTTACCCCAAAGGGAAGTTCCCGAAACAGAGTGAAGTGCCATAAGCGATCTAAATGTGTTTCCACCATCTTCATTAAGCTCGCCAGAGGTAGAAGGTCTGATTTCTTGGAGTGAACCAAGATCAGTAGATCCAGATGCAACCAATGTAAAGTTATAACCAGAAACAGTTACACCACCAAGAAGTTCAGATGTTGCTGTAACACCAGAATACGTAGGTGCGGAAGTTGTCAATCTAAAGATTCTCTTTGAGTAACCAGTCTGAAGGTTATAAAAACCACCAGATGCAGCCTGCTCACCAACAGAATCCAACTGTTCGTTGTTGTTTGGTGGAGCATTGTCAAGCTGACCATAAACGGAACCGCCGGAGCTCATTCCATTTTTTGCACGGTCAAATTTGAAATCGAGGAAAAAAAGCAAACCAGAGGGTAAACTCATTGGCTGAACAGAAACAAGTTCATTTGCAAGAAGCTGACCAAATACTCTTCTGACCAATGGGAAAGCAATCTTATTAAAGTTTGCAACATCACCAGTATTCGTACGCTCAGCAATCATTCTCTTAAGCTGTACAGCCTGGTTTTCAAGCAATCTTGCAACGATTCCTTTAGTTCCCCATGAACCAGTAGTTTTACTTTCGTCAAGCTTCTTAAGAAGACCTGTACGGTCCCACTTTTCAACTAGTCTCTTAAGTTCAAGCTTTCTATTAACATCCTCATAATCCTTTGTCATTTCCTGTACTAAATCCATTTATTTGTCTCCCTATGAATTATGTTGGATCATTTTTATTAGTCAGTGATACCAGCAAGATCTTGCAATCTTGACATGTCTGAACTATTTTCGTTAAGTACACTAGATACAGAAGATACATTCTTTCTTGCAATCTTATGTTTTCTAGGTACTCTTGTAGAAGCTCTATAGGCTTCCTTCAAAGCTTTGTATGTTCTCTTTATTTCATTAACAGATTCACAATCATCAAATCTATCAATAATTCTATTCTTTTCATTCTTAGTGAGTTTTACTTCACTCATAAGTTTTGTTACTGCAAGGAGTCTACCATTAAATAGAGTTACATCAGCAACCTCATTTCTAAGTTTGATAATGGCTCTTTCAATTTTGGAATTTTCTTTACGAAGTTTCCTATTGGCCTTCTTAAGGTTGTTAATAATAGAAGTTTCCTTCTTTACTTCTGCAATTGCATCTTCTTCATCTTCTTCTTCATTTTCAATTTCATATTCAACTTCATCTTCATCTTCGTCGTTGTCATCATCTTCAACTATTTCAATGACATCGTCTTCATCTTCTTCTTCATAGTCTATGTCGTCGTCTTCATAACCCATTTCGAGTTCGTCGTCGTCTTCATAGCTCAAATCTGAATTATCATCTTCATAATCTTCTTCGTCGTCATTTTCATCTACACCAGCTTCAACAACGGCAGGTCCGTCACCTTCATCAGACAAATCATCGCCAGTATCACCAACAACAGGCTCATTATCGCCAGCTCTTTTCTGCTCACCATCTTCATCATAATCAGAAGGAGGATCACCACCAGCACCAAGCTCTTCATTGATATCCTCTGCGATAGCAACCTTCAAGTCTTTGCTCATAGACTCAGAAAGGGAATTCCTTGCAGCTTCAACTGCAGCGGCTTTCATCTTTCTAACCTCATCACTAGCCTCTTGAAGAACATCTCTATCTTTCTTTGGCATTTTATTAATCTCCATTTTTGAATTTACCTAAATACACTTAATATAATAAATATAAGATAAATAGTTTAAAAATCATTTTTCCATAATATCTGTTCCATCTACAAACTTTTTTCTTCTTCTTTTTTTTCTTTTTAATTCTGAAGGTTTAACAAAGAAATCTTGTTTTCTCATCTCTATAAATCTGCCTTCATCTTTTAATACTCTTTTGAACCGTTTAAGCATTGATTCTATACCTTCATTGCCTTTATTAACTACATATAACGCCATGTCTCCCTCTTTTCTTATTTGCCTTTCATGAATTTTTTATGATCGGCTTAAGATACAGCGTCCCAACTATCAGGACTTTTTGTTCTGATCTTCTTGAACTCCTTAGAAGAAACAGATCTTATTTTTCCTGATTTTGTATCTCTTATAGTGTATGTATCTGTATCGCCGTCATAAGCTTCTTCTAATACTTCTCTAATGATAGCCTTGATTTCGGATTTTCTTATTTTTATTTTCATTATCATTTCTCCACCACTTCTAAACCTGCTATTCTGCTGTGCCTTCGATTTTTTACTGTAATTCCTTTTTTAACTAAATACTTTATAAACTCCTTAGTACTTATATCGTGATTTCCTGATTTCCATATGTCTCTTAAAAATTGTTTGGCTGTTTGAATATCTGTTTCTTTATTTTGTAAAACATCTTTACTAGTATTCTTAAAATCTATAAATGCTTGTGCTGGATCAGTATAATCTTGAGGTTGATAAGAAAAAAAATCAGACGATGGTGTATTTGAATATTCTTTGATTGGTATATTACCAATTAGTTTATTTAATATAGCATTAATTATTGTTTCGTTTTTAGGTTCGCCATGTTTATTATGTTGTGCCCAAGCTATTGCATATGCTGAACCATTATCTTTGAATTTTTTTTTAAGCTTTTTAACTTGTTTCTCTCTGCCAGGAGGAGCTTTTTCTTCTAGACTATTAGGGTGTGCCACATATCCTGTTGATAGTTCTAACTTGCCATCTGATCTGATTTTTTTGATAGTGGCTGTTCTTACTTTTTTTGTTCTATCGCTTTCATATCTAACCTTGTCGCCAATTTTATACTTCTTTATTTCATTAACAGAACTTTCATTTCTATTTTTAAGATCTTTAAGTTGTTTTTGAAATTTGCGATCTTTAAAAAGTTTAGGATTTTTCCTTGCTTTTCTTTCCATTTTCTCTATTCTTTTTTCAACAGCGCGCTCGGCTTCATAAGATCTAGTATCATCTGCGTTTTCATACATAACCCAAGCAGGCATGACCTCAATCTCTTCATTATCATCACCAATTCTAACTCTAAGAGGCTGTGAATTTAATAACCATACATTTTCTTCACTTCCTCTATCTTGCAATTCCTGTGGAGCAGATGGTGTAAATATAGCTTTAGCAACTTCACCACCTCTTTGTTGTTGAACATCCCTATTTGGTCGTATAATTTCTTTAATATAATCTTTCAATCTCATTATTTAGTCTCCATTGCATCTATTATTGCTGAAAAATCTATATTAGCTGGGTCTATATTAGCTGGGTCTTCCACTTCATGAGATTCAATTAGTTTATTTGGTTTAAAGGATTTATCTGCACCTTCAATCATTCTTACATCATCTGTCCCAGGAACAACAGTATCAGCTATTAAATTATTAACCATATTATTTTCATCATCAAAAAAATTAAGTTCATCTAGTATATTCTTTGCTTTATTCTTACCATTAGACCTTGCAGCTATTTTTCTTTTAGCTACATCAATATTGGATACATCATTTTGTTTTTTAGAAGTATGTTCAGTAATTACATTATTCAATTGTCTTTTATCCAATTCTTCCCTTATTAGTTTTTTAGTGGCTACATAATTTTTCTTTGATTCCTCAACCACCATCTTTCTTACTTTAGGAAGAATCATTTTAGATACTGTAATTGCAATTTTTTTCGAAAGATCATCTATATTAATTGACGCCATGCTATTTCCTCTCTTTGTTAAGTGTTGCTATTAAAACCTTTATATCGGCTTCAACAACACTCACTAATCTTTCTAATTTTCTCTTATCACTTTGTTTAAATTTATCTACATTGAGTTTGAGAATAGCTCGTTTAAGCTCATTTATAACTCTTAATGCTGAATTTGCTGACATTATATTACCTTGACTGTTATTTCAACCTTTCAACCTGATCTGCAGTTATATTTACAACACCGGTATTGGATTTAAATCTAATACCACTAGAAGGACGAGCACTAACAGTCCAAACCGTTCTAGTCTCATCTTTAAATTTTGTTGTACCTCCACCTTCAATATTTATAACATCTTTTTCTATTTTATTCCAATGTTCAGGATGAATTGGGATAGAAAAATCCATGCCTACTTCTATAAGTCTGAATATTCCCCAACTATATTTTTCCTTTTTTATCTTGACTTTACCGGAAGGACTTTCATTCAACTGTTTTTCTTCGATAACTTCTTTAATAATAGCTTTAATATCTGATTTTTTGATTTTCATTTTTTTTAACTCCACACAATAGATTTAATGAAGCCATTTTTTTATAGTCCCAGACTTCAACGGGAACTTTAAATTCATTTTTCACAGCACATATTTTTTCATCATTGGAAGAGGCTCTTCTTCAGCAATACAATCTCTCAATTTTATTCCATTTTCTACTTTAATCTTTCTTTTTTTAAGTCCTTTAATCATGTTTTTCAATGAAATCAAATCATTTACTTCTCCGCTTGTAACTGACCCTATCAACATCTGCAAATGATGTCTTCTGATCTTTTTATTTTTTGCCAATTCTGGATGTTGTTGAATGAACAAATCTATAGCTTGATTAATTAACTGCTGTTCTATATGTGGATCTAAAGGTGATTCATCATTGTCATATACATCAGCCTTCTTTTTAGCTTCAATTCTTGAATAACCTTTATTATCAACAGAAGACCAAGTACCCATACCACCACCGGGATATCTTAATCCAGTTACTGTTGGCTCTTCATTTAAAGCATCGTAGAGTTTCATGTTATACTTTTTCTCTATTTATTTTACCCAAAAAGTCCATTGCTTTATTTATCTTAGATGAAGCACTTCCTCCCTTTGAAGCAATAGTGCTTAATATTGAAATAGCAATGCTGAACGCTTCATTTCTACCTTTCACATTGGAACCCAATCAACTTCATATTCTAAATTCATTATATCGCCTATTGACAACATAGGTACTTCTTTTTTCAAAACTTGAAAATGTTTTGACAAGTCAAAACCTGTTGGCTTTCCCCTAACTCGTCTATATACCTTACCCTTTTCTATCTTTACATCAGTGCCTAGATAAATATTATTAGCTTTTAACAAAAACTGTTTAAATAATTGGTTTTCTCTTTTAAGAGCATCGATTTCATGTGGTCGTTTTGCCCATGGAAGATCAAAATTAAACCATTCTCGATCATGTTCTTGATGTTGTTTAACATGAATCATTTCATGTGCTAAATTAATTAATATATTTTCATAATGACTAAAATTACTTCCAGTCAAATAATTTTGTTTCATATGTATTATAGTCTTATCTTTTTGATGCCAAACCTGAGCATCACCGTGACCAGCTGTTTCGCCTTTGATGAGAACTATTTGATACTTTTTTTTCTTTAATTTAAGTACGTTTTCATATATACCTATTGCTATAAAAACCAAAGCTTTGATATTATCATCAGGACTATATTTTCTAAATGATATTCGTTTTGACAGCTTAGAAAAATCTACCTTTTTGATAGACTCACTAAATTTTTTCTCATCTTCTTCTTTTTGCTTCAAAATATTTTTTGCTTTTTTAATAATTTCATCATCAGAAACTTCTTCAATTGCTTCCCTTAATTTCATTTATTTATATGCCCCGATTAAAAATATCTCGTAGTTTCATATTTTTTACTTATTATAGATTGTAGCAACAAGTTCTTTGCCTTTCATTTTGAAATCTAAGTATATGTCGTCTCTCTTACCCATACCAGGAAACTGTTTTTGTATATAATCTGTAATTAGATCAACAATAGTTTCTTGTCTAACAACTAACTCTTTATTGTTATTCTAAATTAAGAATTTTATTTAAAACACCATCTAATAGTGTTTCTCTGTTTGCTTCTATTAATGTTTTATATTCAGTACTTTCTACTAAATTCATAAAAGCACCACCTGTCGATGGGTTACTAACAATGTCATAACATATAAGTTGAAAATCATCTTCGACCATATCATATCCTTCATTAGTCTTCTTAGTTGAGCCAAGGCCTCTGGATGAGATACCAAGTTTAATGTTTCTTTCTATAAGTGAACCGAGAATCTTTCCTTTTGGCGTATCCAATATTTCAATTTCACCCATAAGAGTATCACCATCCCACCAACTTTTAGTAAGGACGTGCGATGTATTTTCTAACTGGACAATAGGAGAATCAGGGTGATCCAATTCACCAAGAGCTCTTCTTTCTTTAATAGTATCTTGCATGCTTGTATCTTCTCTTTCAAGAATAGGTCTAGGATATATTCTCTTGTTAGCGTTGGGCTCACCTGCTTTTTGAATGATACCTTTCATTCTCATGATACCATCGCTACCAGGATCAGTAATAGGTTCTACATCATGCTGTTCAAATAAGTAAAACTCACGTAATAGTTGCCTTTCCATTATGATTGTCTCCTGGCATCAAAAATAGCATCTCGTATTTTAGTTATTTCTCTGATATATTTCTTGAGGTATTTACAATCTTGTTTATGATGAATCAATTGTTCTAATACAGAACGAGCATCACCTAGTAAGCCCTGTATAGTATGCAAAGATCCTCCTGTATCACCAATTCCACCAGATTTTGCTTCCCTCAATCTAACTTCTTCATCATTGACAATGTCATTGACTAGAGCATCATATCTTTCTTTTTCTTTATCGGTATCATCTACCTGGATAGCATTAGGATCTTCTTTCTTTTTCCATTTAAGTTGATCCTTTCTAACACCATGATAAAACTCATTTTCAACTTCACTGATGAGTTCTTTTATTGCAGCTTTTAATTCTGATCGATTGATTTTCATTATATAATTACTCCAAATTTTGCTTCATTAAGTCTCATTATTTTTTCTCTATATTAATTTTGACAAATTTTTTGATACAAGCCAAATCTGCTTGTCAAAAAGAGCTGCTCTCTTAGGATTATTTTCAACCATATCTTCTAAAGCGTCAGCAATGTATTTTGCATCCGATTTAATCATAGCAACCAAATCACCGAAGTCTTTTAAAAGCTGGTTTGCATTTCTATTAGCTTCGTTTAGTTTCATTATTTTTTCCTCTTGTTTAGTTTATTTTTACAATTACTTTTGCCAAGCTCTTTGCATCTTTACCCTTCTTACCTTTTGGGCCAGAGCCAATAGACCAAGATCCATCTGCGAATACATTTAAATACCCTTTCTTTTGTGTATTAGAATATACATTACCTGTATCGGGTCTTTCCCTTTCCCATCTCAAAGTCCACCCGTTGTCTACAAGAACTTTATGAGTAGGCCCTTCTTTCTGGCTTATTTTGATAGCTTCATTTACTTTCTTTTTACTTTCTTTTATAATGCTCAAATGTATGTATTCACTAGGATCATTCTTCTTGGATTCAACTTTAGACTTCCAATTCTTATCAACATAATTGAAGAACTTTTTCTTATTCTCATCAGACAAGCTTTCAATAGATTTGATACCAAATTTACTCATAGCATTAGTAAAGAATTGTTTGTATGCAGGAGTGTCCTCAATTACTTCCCGGCTTCCCTCAATACCACATTCACATTGATCCTTGCCACAATTTTCACAAACATCATTACCTTCATTGTGGTGGCCTTCAGTTGGTTCAACCTCGCCTTCGGCATCGCCTTCCATCTTATGTTGTTTGTAAACCTTCATGAGTATTTGATCTAGATCTTTGATGAGCTTATTGATTCTATTTAACTCAGCCTTAGATCGTTTGTAATTATATTCAATAGCATCAGGACCCAATTTCATACCATCAACCATAAACATCCTAGCATACTGGAACGAGAATGCAAGCTGTTTAGTTATGCTATCATAAAGCTCCATAACTTGGTTGGGTGTGCCTTGTTCGACAATAAGGCTGAAGAGTTCTTCTTTCACCATATTCTCTAGAACATTCTTTTTTATTTTCTTGACATGTTCTAGTTGGTTTTGTTCTGGCGGATTGATTTGGTTTTGTTTTTTCTTATTCATAGTCCTTTTCTCTTATGATTAAAAATTCACATTGTAGGTGATCTTTTATGTTGGCCTCTCGGGTTAAATCCTTCTCTTTGTTTTTATCATGTGCATTTTCATAATATTCTATAACTACATTTCTCTCCAGTTAGAGAAGGAGCTGAATTGAACTGGCAATTCTAAGAGGGGATCAGCCTCGAGCTCCTTATATCATATTTAATACATCTCTCAATTTTAAAGTTTCCATCTGTGTAAATTCTTTAGGAACACCTTTCATAGGTCCTAATTTATTTATCTTCTTTCTTTTCTTGTTTCTTTTCTTTGTCTGCTTGGGATCCAAATCACCTTGAGCTCCTAAAGCTCCACCTGAGTATACAGCAATATCACCTACCGTTGTGGTTTCTTTGGCAACATCTAATTTTTTTCTATGTATATCTTTCCTGACTATTTTATTGAATTTTGTCATGTAATTCATGCTCCGTAAGGTACATTAGGGCCGTATCTATTTAAAGATGGCGGGCCATTGCCACTCGACGTGCTGGGAGAACCCGTCGTCGCACTCCTCGAATAGAACACCGGGTCCTGATTTCGATGGTGTTTCGCCGGGTGTTGATAACCACCCGTCTTCACAGACTTGTCAGGTGTCTCAGGATTTTTACAACATTGTGATTCACAATATGGATTACCCGATGAATATGCTACTGCGCCTGACCCGGTTGGATCAGAATTTAAATCGAATTCGGATGATGTCCAGATGACAGCATGTTCTGCTAATTTGCCTGCCTTTTTTTCTTTCTTTACATTTTTAGGTTCAGAAGGCTTAGACTTAACATTATCTTGTGCTCTTTCAGGTATGGCCACATAAGGATTGTTTTCATCATTCGCCATGAGATTTCTCATGGACGGCATGAGATAAGTAGGATTTGCTGGCCTTGCAGCTCTATGAGCAGCAAACAGCTCTGCTAAAGATGGACCTTGCCCTTTAGTCTTTTTTTCTTGCACATTGTTAGGTTCAAAAGGCTTAGACTTAACATTATCACTGCCATCAGGTTTGGCCACATAAGGATCTTTATCATCATTCGACTTCTCTGCGGCTGCAGTTTTAAGCTTGGCAATATAGGCAGCCTTCAGTTCTGCTAATTTGTTGTTTGTCTTTTTTTCTTTCTTTACATTGTTAGGTTCAAAAGGCTTAGACTTAACATTATCACTGCCATCAGGTTTGGCCCCATAAGGATTATTTTCATCATTAACTTGACTAATGTATGCTTTGATTTGATCTTTTATATTTGGATCCAGGAAGGAGACTTTAGTCTTTTTTTCTTTCTTTACATTTTTAGGTTCAAAAGGCTTAGACTTAACATTATCACTGCCATCAGGTTTGGCCACATAAGGATCGTTTTCATCATTAACTTGTTGTCTAATGTGTGTAATGTTGGAATAATATTTGATTTTATCTTTTATATTTGGACCCTGGCGAAAAGCCTGGCGAAAGTCTTTAGTCTTTTTTTCTGTCACATTGTTAGGTTCAAAAGGCTTAGACTTAACATTATCACTGCCATCAGGTTTGGCCACATAAGGATCGTTATCACTAAAATCAGATGCACCATTGGACGGCATGAGATAAGTAGGATCTGCTGCCCTTGCAGCTCTATGAGCAGCAAGTTGCTCTGCTAAAGACGGGCCTTGCCCTTTAGTCTTTTTTTCTTTTCTAGGTTCAGAAGGTTTAGACGTAACATCATCTTGTACTACATCAGGTGTGGCCACATAAGGATCTTTATCACTAAAATCAGATGCACCATCATTTACCATGAGATAAGTAGGATCTGCTGCCCTTGCAGCTCTATGAGCAGCAAGTTGCTCTGCTAAAGACGGGCCTTGCCCTTTAGTCTTTTTTTCTGTCACATTTCTAGGTTCAGAAGGCTTAGACGCAACATCATCTTGTACTACATCAGGTGTGACCACATAAGGATCTTTATCACTAAAATCAGATGCACCATCATTTACCATGAGATAAGTAGGATCTGCTGCCCTTGCAGCTCTATGAGCAGCAAGTTGCTCTGCTAAAGATGGACCTTGTCCTTTAGTCTTTTTTTCTTGCACATTGTTAGGTTCAGAAGGCTTAGACGTAACATCATCTTGTACTACATCAGGTTTGACCACATAAGGATCGTTATCACTAAAATCAGATGCACTATCATTCGCTATAAGATAAGTAGGATCTGCTGCCCTTGCAGCTCTATGAGCAGCAAGCTGCTCTGCTAAAGATGGGCCTTGCCCTTTAGCCTTTTTTTCTTGCACATTGTTAGGTTCAGAAGGCTTAGACGTAACATCATCTTGTACTACATCAGGTGTGACCACATAAGGATTGTTTTCATCATTAACTTGACTATATCCATGCCATTGAGATATAACTTCGTGTGCTCTGATTTGATCTTCTACACTCAGGCCTTGGCTTGAACCAGATACAGAAGATACAGATAAAGTATAAGGATCGTTATCACTAAAATCAGATGCACCATCATTCGCCATGAGATAAGTAGGATTTTCTGCCCTTGCAGCTCTATGAGCAGCAAGTTGCTCTTCTAAAGATGGGCCTTGCCTTGAGTCAGATACAGATAAAGTATAAGGATTGTTTTCATCATTAACTTGACTATATCCATGCCATTGAGATATAACTTCGTGTGCTTTGATTTGATCTTCTACACTTGGGCCTGGCTTAGACCTCTCTGCTGCTGCAGCTTTAAGCTTGGCAATATGGGCTGCTAATACGCTCATTTATTTTAGCTCCGCTTTGATTAAAATAGTTCGAGGTGTTTGCTAAGATCAAATGAAAGCAAGATGTCTTTCATATTGGTTGCGTTAATGTTTCTTTCTTGCAACATCTTGGAATATTTTCTATTTGCAAGATTTAATTTCTCTGAGATCTTTTCATCTTCTATACTATCAATGGTACTCCCTATAGACTCGACTAATGATTTGATTTTTTTCTCAGCCCATCTATCAAATGTTTTATCAGGGGATGATAAGTACTTAAGTAAGCATTGATTCTGGTCTTCAGTAAGTGTGCTTTTATACTTTTCTCTAAACTTTTTAAGTGCAATTGTCACCATCAAATTTTCATCAGCTATTTCTTCTTTATCCTTGACTTCAACAATATTGAAACTTTCTCTAATCTGCTTGACTTCTTTGTTATCAATTAGATGCTCCATAATTGTCTTTTCACAATCGACTTTTTCTTTAACAGTCAATTTGAATTTGTCTATTTTATTATCGCCAAGGCATTTAATACTAGCAAACAGTTTGTAATTATCTAATTTGCTTTCAAACAATTGTTTTCTATTTGTTGTATTATCTAAATCCTTTAACATCTCATTTATTTCTTTATTGAGTTTATTTTGATCACAATCACTGTACTCCTCTATAAGATACTTTAAAAACTTACCTGCATAGTAATAATTATTTGTTTCACCATATAACACTGGAGAGTATATTTTATCAAAAACTTCTTTTATATAACTGCCTTCCGAAAGAAAATATTTTCTTACTATGCGAAATAGTTTTTGAGCCTCTTGAGTATTCCTTTCAACAACTAATTTGGATACTCGTTTATTCAATAACTCAAATATTATTCCAACATTTCTAACCTTATTATGCTTCATAGAATATCTCTTTTTGTTTAGATTAAGTATTTATGCACTTACTAATAAATATATGTTAATATTATTAAATGTATTGTTGTTAACTATTTGTTAACCTTCTTTTTTTTTAAACTTGAATCGTTTAGTTAAATTGTCCCTTTTTTCCTGCAAATTCTCCAACACTAGTTCAACTCCTCTATCATATTTTAAACTTTTAAAGTCAGACAGTGATTTAGAAAATACATCCTTTCTGTTTGATATTTTCTTTTTAGAATCTAAAAAGCTTAAATCATCATTATCATCTTCCATATCATCAATTGATGCTTCAAAATTAGGGACATTAGGTAATCCATTAGTGCCTGTTGGATCAGGAACATCCATAGGCATATTTTCATTTGAATCATTTCTTGGTTCGCCTTCTGAATCAGTAGCAGGCTCTGCTGTTTCACCTTCATTTTCTAGTGAATCCAATATCCATTTCTTTCTAGCCTCATCTAATAAAGCTCCATTTACTTCTTTGATTTCACTATCTGATAATCTTAAAATTGTCTTTTGTGTATATAAATCTGAAACAAGATGTGAATCAGCCATTTGCATAGCTATACTAAATCTTCTATCAATCAACTCTAACTGCATCATTTCCATAACAGTTGAAGGGTTGGTCAATTTAAGATCAAAATCATATACATCTTCCTCTTCAAAGCCCCTAAGATATAGATGTATTAAACCTATTTTTGCAAGTTCAGATATGATAATTTTTTGTATTCTTTGAATTGTTCTAGCAAATTTAATGTCTTCTTGAGCCAATGTTGCTTTACCAGATAAATCTTCTTCAGCTGTAAGATATGATTTCGGAACACCCAATGCAATAAAGAGTTTATTCTGTAAATATTCGATGTCTTCAATATCACCTTGGTTTGTTCCACCAGGAAGCGTTTCAATATCAGAACCTCTATCACCTCTAACTGGAATGAAAAAATCTTCATCAATTGACATAGGGTTATATCTTAAATCAATTTGTCCTGTTGATTCAGTAATAAGAGGAGTTCTTTTTAGCTTATCTCTAGCATTAATAATATACTGTTCAACATCATTTGGCGGTATATTGGCGACATCAATTTTAAATACTCTCCTTTCAGGAGCTCTTGTCATTCTATAAATAAGCATTGCATCTTCAGCCATTTGCAACTGTTTCCATATTTTCCTTCCGGGATCAAGTACAGAACGACCATAAGGTAAAAATCTATCATCACCCAATATTCTCATATGTGATATTTGATAGTTTTCAAATGATGTATTACCTTGTGCCAACCATTTAAACCTTAGTGAATTAGGATCGCCACTGTATCCTTCTTCTCTTTCAATTTCGCCAACCGGCAATGTTATTGTTCCAAGGACGCCTTCTTTATCAATTATATCAAGTAGATTAAAGTGATCACCATATTTACACACATTCCTAATCCAGTTCCATAAATGAAATTCAATGTCCAGTCTCTCAAAGAATAATTCTTCAAGTTCTCTTTTTATTCTTTCTGAGTCTGAATTGATATTCAAAACAATGCCTTCTTCAGAATATGTACAACTATCATCAGCATATATGTCTAATGATTTTGCAATTTCTGGTGTTTGATCCATCTCTTCATAATCTTTGATCCTCTCCATTCTTTCACCAGAGCCAGCCATTGATTGATTATAAAGTGAAGTCGCAGCTCTTGAAAATGTATCAAAAGCTCTCTTTTGTGCACGCATCCCAGGCCTTTCTGTAGGCGACTTCCATTGCGCTCTTTTACCTTTAAGTAATGCCTTAAGTGTGTCAAATGTATCCATTTTGTAACCTCCAAACCTTATCTATTTCATCTTCCCATACTCTTACCAATTTATAGCCCTTTTCTTTTACCAACTTGTTTTTAAATATATCCGCTTCCATTTGCCCCTCAATTTTGGGAATTGTCTTATCACATTTAGAGCAGCTTTTTGAATATGTAGTCATATTATCCTTTTGTTATTTAAGAAGTTGTACCGCAATTGCCGCAGCAACAGGTCCTAAAAGTAATGAAGCAGCTCCCCCCCAAACAGCCGCCTTAACCTTAAGAGTTGCAATTTGAACTTTTATTTCTACCAATTGTCCATCTACATGTTCCTGCCAATCGTTAGCTCTTTGTAATTCATTTAGTACTAATTTTTGATATTCTTCCCAACTGCCACTTTCCACATTAGGCATCCTTCATCTCCTCTTCTTCTAATTGTTTACAAAGATCCATTATTTTTTTAAGGTTACCATTGTTTGGCTTAAGTTTTTCATCTTTATTCGTTGTCAAATCTACATATTTTTCCGCTATTTTTTTTGCAATATCCATTATATTTTCCTTATTTCAAAGTAACCACCTTAAGTCTTCATCACCTTGACTTGTTTTCATTCTAAGGGGGTCTGGGATTTGTTGTGAATGTTCCGGTTTTATTACTCCATACTCATAAGGACTGTTAGAAAATGAAATATTATCCAACAGTGTTTTTTGTATATCACCACCAACTGAATGCATTCTTAAATTTGTACCTCTAACATACATACCAATTGCCAACGCCATAATAAGATCATCATGATATCCGGGTAAATGATCAGGTCTTCCATTTGCACCTTCATAGACATATGTTTGAAATTCTGATACCAATCTTTTTGAATGTATTGTTATATCATGATTTCTAATATCTTCTTCCATTCTAGCTATAATTGCAGGTCTAGTTTTATTTGATGTTGTAAACCCTGGAACAAGATTACTTTTTGATTTATCCCATGGGTCAACAATATCTTGAGTTCTTGTTATATCTACAAATGTTCGTGTCTTATCAGTCCAATAAACATTGTTATAACCCATATCCATAACTTTTTGTATTGTAGCCCAGCCAGGACCATTGTTTTCTATAACCAATAATGCATTATTAAATTGTACAGCAATCTGTACTAACACATGTCCAAACATGTCAGTGGGTAATTTACCTTTGTATTCTGCAACTTGTTCGTAATTATCAATGTCTATAACTTGGCATGCTGAAAAATCAGATCCATCCCCTCTTGCCACATCAGCAGACACTAAATAACTTTTACTGTAATCAGGATATCTCCAAAGCCAAAATCCTTTATCGAATCCTGTTTTTTCTATAGGTTCCTTTAAATAAGGTCGTTCTGTAATATCAGGTTGTTCCTGTATAGTCGGATGCTCTTCATACCATATTAAATCTGCATAATCAATCACATTATTACCAGATTGTAAAAAGTCAGCGTCATGTTCTTGTGCAAAAGCTCTAGTACCAATTTTTTTTCTTTCGTTTTCTGCCCAAGTATTTGTTCTATCTGGATGTAATGACCAATGTAATTTTATTGCATTGAATCCAATTGCCTTGCCACCACCTATGTCTGTTTTTACACCTTGTGTTGCCTCGTCATATATTTGGTGAAACCAATTACCAATACCATTGGGAGTTGAAAGAGCAATACAATCACCACCTGTTGAAAGTGTAGGTTGTGCAGCAATCCATATATCTTCCATTCCCTTAATAAATGCAGCTTCATCAACAATAAGCAAACTAAGAGCTTCAGATCTACCTGCATCCTCTGTAGTTCCAGATGCTTGAACTTTCGATCCGTTTGGAAGCTCTATACTTTGTCTATTATCAACAGGAGGTTTTTTTTCATAAGGACGCATCCAGTTGGGCAAGTTATCAAAAAAGAATTTTACCTTTGAAACTAAATTGGTTGCAACTTTATTTTTTGTAGCAATAATATATACTTCTTTGTTATTAAAAAACAACATAAGCCAAGATGCATAACCAGCACATAATGTAGATAGACCTAGCTGTCTTGCTTTTAAAACAACGTTGTATGAATTACTTAAAAAGTTTTTCATACAATCTTTTTGGAAATCCCACAATGCAAAATCCAGCACACCTTTTGTTGGATGTTTTACTTTGCCATATGTCTTTAAAAAATAAACAGGATCTCTTCTACATTTTACATATTCTTGAGCTTGTTCTTTTGTCATATAAAGTATCCTGTGACGCTTTCATTATTATCCTAATATAAATATTAAACTTTTTTATCTAAAAACAAAAAAGAGAGGCCGTTAAGTCTTTCTATTATATACTAAATGATATTTTTTTACTAGAATGCTCTTTTCTTAAATACTACATTATCAATTAGTCTTAATGTGATAAATCTATCAATAATCCATCTCTTAATGTGCCTGTGTTTATATGGTACACTCATACTAATGTCATATCCATAAAGGAATGTCACTGCTTTCATATAACCATATTCATCTAAAACTTTCTCTGTTTTAATTTCATATGGTTCTATTCTCCTTTGTACAATTTCACCTTCTTTCTTTTTGTATCTGATATCTAAGGGATGAGAATTCGTTATTCCTTTAAGTGCTCTATTTTCTACAATTGTTTTAGCAATCATTTTTCCTCCAATTCAAACACTTCATATTTAGGCTCTAACACTCGATATAAATCATCACGTTCCATTTTGGTTTTAAAAATTACATTAACCGATATGTCAATCGTTTCAGTTTCACTACCTGGAAGTTTAAAGCCTGTGGAATTTCCTACCTTTGCCTTAATAACTTTCATGTCTTTCTTTTTCATATAATTTACTAATTGCTTTACTTCAGATTTAACATTATCCTTTTCTATTATTGATATACCAATGGCTGCCTTAAATGTATTTATCCTATCGATAGGTGACTCTTCTTTGATTGCATCATATTTACTTAATAATGTATATACATCACTTTCACTATCAACAGATTGAAGTTGATCAAGAAATCTTACAGTATATGTCTTTACCCATCCTTTAGCTAATGTCTGAGTAGCTATCATTGATACTGCTTTATTTATTTCTTTTTGATTGCCTGATTTCTGAGCATCCAAGAATTGTAATGCCAAATCTCGTATCCATCCATTGTTAATTATTTCTTTTAACTTCATTTCTTTTTCCTCCGAGCAAAGTCGACTTCGGCAATTGCCCATGTTAACATTACTGTGCACCCACTAATAAATATTTCGTGGCCAAAGAAAGGTGCCCAAGCATTGATATCTTTATAATCAAAATATAAATACCAAGGAATCTGTCCCATCAGCACTATAGTTCCAGCAGCAATTGCTGAGTGCAATTTTGTTTTTACTGCTGTTTTATTCTTACTATTAGATTTTATTTGTGATTTACTTTTTCTATTATTATTTTTTTCCTTAAATTCATGAGATTCCGTTTTCTTTCGTGTTTCATTACATTCATAATAATCAATAAACAGATTTTTAAATGCCTCTTCCTTTCCTTCATTATTTAATTTATCAAATATATTCAATTCATTTTTAAGTTCTTTGTCCTTTTGTGTTAAAATGTGTTGTCTTATCATTTATATTCTCAGGTTTTATTTTTTCATTATTTTGTTTCCATCATATTTGTACCATACTACATTATCATCTGAATTCATTACTACAAAATGTTCATCTGGCCGGACTGTACTGAATATTTTCTTTATATTTGACTGTGCCTTCATCCAAGAATTCACTAAATATTCAGTATCAACCTGCCTGTCAGCTTCTTGATTTCTTTTCAATGCTGTTTTTAGTGGTGCAAATACACTCAACGCAATAACTCTATATCCAGATTTTCTTGCTGGAGCTACAATAGAGCCCAATCTTATTGTATCTGACCCTGTTGAATCATAAACCAAATTTGCATTATCTTTCCTGCTGTTCTTGAAAAAATTCTTTGATGTCTGAAGCGATAGAAATGTTGAACCCTTATGAAATTCATTCGGATCCTTCGTAAACATCAAAGATATATCGTCAGGATTAACCTGTTTCACATTCTTCATTTTAGGTAGTATATATTTTCTTACTATAGAGCTCTTGCCAGACCTAGGATGGCCAGTCAATAGGAACAGTATATTATTGTTTCTAGAAACTAATCTATTGAAATCATTTTCGGCTCTTTCTAATAAGATTTCTGTATGATCTCTTAGCAAGCTTTCTATCAGAAAGTCTCTTACTTTCATTTATTATCTCAGTTTTATTTTCTTTCTTGATTTTTTCAAATGTTCTTTATAGGCATTGATAAATTTCGCATCCAATATGTCGAAAGGAGTAATGCCAATATATTCAGCCATACCATTCATTGCATCCAAGCCTAGCATATAATAACCTTTGTGATCAACAACTGCTTCATAATTTATTCCACCTTCGCCGGTTACTTTAAAATTTTCTATTTTAGTGTTAGCATTTGAAAAGTAATCCTTCGCCTGATCTAACATTTGCTTTTCCAAGTCTGCAATCTCTGTCTCTCTGACGTTCGTCGGATGTGCCGTCTGAATCCGGAGATATTGATTAATTGAATATGCTAAATCTGATGAAGTAAAATCATCTACTGTTTTTGATTGAAAATATTTCGATCCGTTCCTCGGAAAAACAATGTGCTTATATTTGCCATAAAAACCTCCCTGCACAATGGCGAATTTTCCTGTAAATATCCTGGGAAATACAAACGTGCTTGATTTTCTTGATGGAACATTAGGAGCGAATTGCTTTCTTAATTTCTCAAAATGCTCATCTGTTTCTTTATCAGTATCTCTAGGAGGCCTTTCAGTTTTTTTAGCCGCAACAAAAGATGCCATTTGATGCTTATCATTTGACCTTATCATATATATTTTTGCTTTGCGGAATGCAGATACAGCCTGAGATGATTCTTTCAGCACTTTATCAATAATTTCCACAAGCTGTTTATATATTTTCAGGTCATCATTTTCTTTAAACCTATTGTTCAGCTTTTCTATAGCATTTCCACCAATAGCCTCACGCAATTTCATTATAGAATCTCTGCCTTAAGATATTTGGCATGCTGAGGACCCAATATATCTTCATCTGCAGGATACCACAGTGCATAATATTTTAAAGCATGAGCGCGAATATAATAATATCCATTGTGCTCTACAACTGTTTCATACTCCCTTTCCATTTTAGTTAATCTATCAACGCCTCTTTCAAAATATTTTGTCAATTCATTATCAAATATATTCTTAACCTTGTCGGCTGTTGAACCTTCTCCTGATAAATCGCTGTAATTCATCTTCATAACACTTCTATCTAACAAGCTCGTATCTACATATGGATCTAAATCTTTCAATGCGTCAAAATAGCTTCCGCCTATTCCCATAACGCTCGATGTAAATAGATCAATCGTTCCTACAGATTGAAAATATTTCGATCCGTTCTTTGGAAACACTAAAAACATGTTAGGTCCATATTGATATATAATATCTTTATCTAGACCTGCAATGTCTGCACTCCTAAAATCAAATTTTGCAGGAATACAAAAAACAGCTCTTTTCCTTGAAGCATAGTTCGAATAGTTTTTTCTTCTGAATTCATCTATATAATTGTCAATATTTTTTGGTGTATCAACTGTGCTTCTTTCTTTCTTTGCTTTTGATCTGAAGCCAGCAACATCGGAATTATGTGAACCTCTTACTAGGGCCTGTTTTGATGCTCTCATCTGCTTTATAAAATCACTGCATTCTCTAGATATCTTTACTAAAGATTTAGGAATATCCCAATATTTAAAATTGTCTAAAGACTTCTTTATTTTTTCAGGAGTATTATGATTTATAGCTTCTTTCAATTTCATCTTATTTTCCGAGCTAGTTCTTTATAATATGGATAACTCATACCTTTATCCATTAGATAATATTCATGTGTACTAGAACGTAAATTTATTATTTTACCTTTAGGTGTTACCCAATAATCATTTGTTAAATAAAAAGCCTCTCTTAGTTTCATTTTATCTTCTTCATTTGAGTTAATAAGTCTTTTTGAATACTAGGATCGAATACATCCATTATGGAGATCTTTTCCATTTTGCAAATAGAGGTCCATATTTCATCATCAAATACAAAATAGCCACTACCCTCCAATACAACTTCAGCTAAATTATGTTTCATGTTTTTAAGTGTATGAATATAGTTGCCAAAATATTTATCTAAAACTTTTTCTAAACGTTTTTCATGTTTTACCATTTTTGTCTTTAATTTTATCTTAAGTTGAGGCCATGCCCTTGCAAGATTATTTTTAACGTCAGCTCGCTCATATAAAAAATCTGATATTGCTTCAGCAATTTCTGAAGTTGTAAAATCACCTACTGTTTTTGATTGAAAATATTTTGTGCCATTTACTGGAAGTATAACTACAGCTTGAATTCCATACTGAGTATCAGCAAAACTATGAGCATTAATAACATTTTTTGTCATCTTACCTGTAGTACAAAAATAAGCTTTCTGTCTTGACGGTATATCAGGCCACCATTTTTTTCTATATTTTTCTAAAAATTCATCTACATTTTTTTGTGTATCAATTGGCTTCCTTTTTCCAGTATACTTTTTTATAAACCCAGCTATCTTAACTTTCGTTTTAATCATTCTAATCAGGAATTTTTTTGATGACTTCATTTCAGCTATCACATCTGAACATTTATCTGTTACTTTCTTAATAACATTAATGAATTCAATAACTTCGCTAGCTTCTAAGTCATAGTCTTCCAATTTCTTGGTTATTTCCGTAATTTCCAAGAATGCATTTGACATCTTTGGTGTTAATTTTTCTTGCAATAAATCTCTTAACTTCATCTACTTTCTCTAAAAAAGTTGGTGGACCCGCTGGGCTTCGAATCCCAGGTCTTGAGTAGTTCAATCTAAAGAATTCATTTACAATCATAGCCTACCTAATATAGATTTTATCGGCCGGCAGGCATACCAATAAAATCATTAAGCAAGTTGTTACAATTTGTTTCCGATTCGGTAACGAGGAAATTCAAAGAATATCGGAGTCTTCTTGTTCCCCGAGCCGTCTTATGCGGCTAAAGCGTACTGTTCGTCAGTTCTTTTACTAGTTTGATTGCACTCTTTAAACTACATCCCCCCAATCGATTCCAATTCGGGCCCACATATTATATTTCATCAAATCGCATCCACTCTTCTAACGTGTCATATAATTCTTCTGCCATGTTTTTAGCAACTTCTTTTGGATTATCTCTTTCTTCTTCACTTTCCGTCTCCCTATTCAAACTCTTCATTTGAAATATATGACAATTTCTTCTTGTTTAAAAATAATCATCGAAATTGATCATCTCCTTTAGTAATATGTCTCGTAGATCCGCTTTTGAGGAGTTGGTTCACTTCCAACAGTATTAATAGCTGTTGAAGCACCACTGTTTTTATAAATATATTTCTTATTAGCATTAGTTAAATGTAATTCAACAGGCTTGTTCCAAATTCTTTGAATATTTTCAATAACTCTTTTTGCATCCTTTTTTTCAAAAATGTAATCAGAATCTGTATGATGCTTCAATAATAGAGTGCCGTTTCCTTGATAATCAGCATCAATAGCAGAAACATTTGGAATACCTGAATGAGATAATCCAAACAGCATATTCTTTTTTATATTTTCAAATTCTCTGTCCTTGATATAATATAGATCATGTAATTTTTCCCAATTATAAAGTTTCAGCTTCTGTGCTAGATCTCTAGTAAAGAATTCATCTATAAACTCGACATCATTATACAATCTGCTGACTTCGAACATCTTTTCTCTGCCTCTTCCTTCTTTTGTATCCCAATTTCCCTTTTCATCTAAATCATCACAGGCATCCCAATCTTTTCCATACTGCCCTTTGTTCCATCGTTCTTCTATATCTAAGAATATTTCCATTCCCAGCTTATAAGGATTGAGAGTTCTAGAAGAACCCATAGTTCCTGAATGATGTATAGCATAGTCGATCAATTCAGAATTCTCACATATTCCTTTCTTAGTCAAAATATGCGAATGCCAATATGAAGCCCAGCCCTCATTCATAATTTTTGTCATTCCCTGAGGAGCAAAATAATATGCTTCATTTCTGATAATTGACAATATATGTCTTTGCCAAGGCTTTAGTGGTGCCCTCTTAATAAGAAAAAGAAGTATGTCCTTTTCTGGAAGATCATGATCTCTACTCTCTTCTTCATTTTTCAAATTATCTGCATGTTCTTTTTCAGCCTTTATAGATTTAGGATCATTAACAAACGTATCCATATACGAATCAGTTGGGTCAACATCAAACCTTAGTATATCGTCATATTCATTTTTAGGATCTTTTTCCTTTTCTATGATATTGGCTGATTCATCTTTTGTTTTTCTCTCTATGAATAAAGAATGTCTATCTATCAATGATTGAATACTGAAACATGTATCTAAAAATTCTTCTACTACATTTTCGCCATATTGATCTATATATTTTTCAACAATTTTTCCGTGAGTCGCACAAGTACCAATCATTTTTCTATCTGTCTTTAAGAACCACAAATTGTTCTTGAAGAAATCAGCATGTCCATATGCATGTGCCATTACCATTTTTTGATCTATAACCTGATTTGACGTCATAAGATATGCATAGCAAGGATCAGTATTAATGATCATTTCAGATATTTTCATCACAGCAAATTTATGTTGCTTTATATACGTATCGTATTCTTGTCCAAACGACCAGTGAGGATAACGTTGAGGAAATCCTCCTCTGGCTGCTATCTGATACAAAGTATCATAATCGACCATTTCGAAAACAATTGGGAAATATGTTAACTTTTCATCAGCAGCTGTTTCCTCTATTTTATGTTTCCATTCTTTTAAAATACTTGGAAATTTTATTACAGGATTGAATTTATCTAGCATTTCAATTTCCCTTGCCGAGAAATCCCTTGATTGCATCAAAACATTCATTTATGCTCTTAATGTTTTGAATTACGATCTTAGGCACTAATTCATCAGGAATCTCGCTTATAAGATCATCAGGAAATCTTCCGACTGATCCCCAATCACTTTCTATCAAGCCTATGCTAAGTTGATTTGAAATTTCTAATAGCTCATCTCTGATAATTTCAATAGCTTTGTTCGTATCTTCGGACCAATTTTCACCATCTCCAAAATAGAACGGATAAATATTCCAATCTTCTATTGGATACGACTTCTTTATTCTCTCGTTCATCTTCTCAAATGCTGTAGAAATATATGTTCCCCCATTTGGTGAGTACATATAAAAATCTTCTTTTGTAACTTCTCCAGCTACAGTATCATGAAGAATATATCTTATGTCTAATTTGTCATAGTTGATTTCTAGCCACTGTTCTATCCAGAAGCAGATAGTTCTAACTATTTCTAACTGTTCTCTACTCATAGAAGAAGAAACATCTTGCATATAGAATATGACCGCACTATTCATAGGACTAGGCTTCCGAGTAAATGATTTGTATTCAAAGTCATTCTGAAACGGGATATTGCCAGGTCTTCCCCTTAAAATTGATTTTTTTAGTGTTCTCTTCTTATGCCTTAATGATCTAGGTCCTGCGGTAGCAATCGTATCATATTTATCTACATCGCCCTCTAATTCTCTTTGTCCTTTTGGAACAATTCTAGGCAATTCTAATTCATCTCCAAGTATTTCTGCTAACTCTGCAGCAGTAAATTCAGCATAAAACCCGTGCTTTCCCTGAGCATTTCCTGCTTTAGATCCTTCGTTATTAGAATCATCAGATCCTATGACCAGGCCGTCTTTACCTTCTCCTCTTCCGACACCGTCTTCGCCTTCGCCTTCTTTGTCGTATCTTAATCTAGGTATATGTATTTGATCGACGGGGACTTCAACCATCTTTCCTCCCTTTATAGAAGTAAAGTCTCCATTAATGATATTTTTAATATTATTTTTTAGATTGGCTTTAAGCTTTTGTCTGAATTTAGCCTGATCGGCTTTTACAGTGGCCATTAATTATCCTCATTTTTTGATTCGCCTCTTGCAAAGATAGAAGAAACATATTCTAATACATCTTGTGCTGATTCTTCATCGTATCCAAACTCCTTAATAAGTCTAGACTTTACAATATCTATTTTTTCCTGAGTTTCATCATCAACTACTCCATGAATCAATGTGTGTAATCTAATTGTATCTTTTTGATCTTCAAACAATTTTAATTCTAAAGCTTTGAGTAATCTATCATTAGACTTGTAATCGAATGACTGTCCTTCAAGAGATATTTTACCAATAAAATTCATAATCTGCTGTCTAAAATCATCTTTTCTATCTGAAGGAATTTTAATCTTCTCTTCTATTGATCTCATCAAATCTTCATTTGGCGTTTCATCCTTTTGCGTTAGAGGATTTCTAACCTTTTCACCTGAAGTATAAGCCTTGATATTATCTATGTAGTTTTTACATAACCTAGCAAGAGCACCTTCATCTGCTGAGATAGCCTTCTGAACTTCATTTTTTATGATGTCTTCATATTCGGCCTTTACTTCTTCAATCAGTGCCTTATATTTTTCAATATCATTTTTAGAGCTGATGAGTGAATAATTATCCAAACCATCATTGAGTTCATTAAACACCATAAATGGATTAGCTCTCTTCTTTTCTGTTTTAACGATCGAATTAGAAATCTTGTCAACAACATACCTGGGAGAAATTCCGTCCATGCCTTCTCTCTCAGCCTTTTCCATAAGCTCAATGACATTGTCTTCTGTGAATCCCTGAAGTTGTTTTCCATTGTAAAGCTTCATCTTTTGAAGCATTGTAATATCACCCTCTGGTGGTTCAAGCCTTGTTAGAATAGCCCACATTGCGGCTATTTCAATTGTATGAGGAGCAATAATTTTAGCATCAAAGAACTTATCATAAATCTTTATCTCATCATCAAGTCGCAATGAATATGGAACATTTACCTTAATAATTCTATCTCTAAGAGCTTCCTGCATTTGATCCTTTTGCAATTTTAAAAATTCCGGCTCATTTGTATGTCCAATAATAACTTCATCAATATCAACATGAGCAAACTTCTTAGGCTTGATCTTATGTTCCTGAGATGCAGTAAGCAAATCATAGAGGAATGCAATATCAAGCTTGAGGACTTCAATCATCTCAATTACGCCTCTATTGGCCGCATTAAGTTCACCGTCAAAGTTAAAAGCTCTTGGATCTGAATCTTTACCATAGATAGCAATCTTTCTATAGTCGATATCGCCTGTAAGCTCTGTGCTATCCTGATTCTTGGGATCCTTTGGCTGGAATGTGGCAATTCCAATACGATCATCTTCGGAGAAAACATATCTTCGAACTTCTACTTGCTCAAGAATCTTAGTATAATCTCCATCAAACTTTTCTCTGTAATAGTTAAAATAAAACCTACACAGCGGACACATATTACCTTCTACATTTCCAATACCGAATTCATTTCTATGCTCACTAGGAATTAACCTCAAAGGATCTTCATGCATAGGGCATTTGACCAATGTTTCATTCTTATTTTCATTTTCATCTAATAGCTCATCATCTAATTTCCAGTAATATGTAAATATTTTACCAGCATCAGTATGAGAATAATGCTCTAATCCTTTCTTCAATAATCTAGCAATTGTCGATTTAGAAGATCCAACTGGCCCATGAAGTAATAGAATTCTCCTGTCTGTTCCGTATCCTTTTGCAGCCGACTCTAAAATCTTCACAAAAGCCATAAGTGAACTATCTAAACCGAAAATAGCATCTAATCCCGATTCGAAAGGGTCATCAAAAAACTTATATTTAGTGACCTTCTGTCTCTTATCGACATATTCTTCAGTACCATGAACTAAAATAGAATCTAATAGTCTTTGGAATGAGTTACGGGTGAGAGTAGGATCTTTCTTAACCATCTTAAGATATGAATCAAAAGAGCCCTTCCAACTTTCACTATTAAATCTATTTTGTTCAATCTCTGATAATGTGTCTATATTCATTTTTTTTAATCCTCTTATAGAGTAAAAAAATGGAGGCAAGCTTTACACAAAACATTATTATTAATGTAATATTAAACCTGCCTCTTTATAAATATCTATTTATTGAAAAGAATGTAACTATTAGTCACACGACTTCTTGAAGTAATTGCTTTTTATTTTCAGAATTTCTCTCCTCTTCAGAAAGTACTTTTCCTGATCCTTTACAAAACGGACATACTACAGGATCTCCTGTTGAATGTTTTATGATTTTCTTGCCTTCACATAATGAACATATAATCATTGTACTACTCCTATAATACGTAAATAATTCTCTTACTTAAATATTTTGACATATCTTTGCCTTGTTTTCTATTCCTATCGATCTAAACCGTATTGACGTCTTCTTCTTAATGACTTATTTCTCTTTTTAGTGATTCTTTTTTGTTTAGGTGCTTTCTTTCTTGTTGCCTTTCTAGCACCCCTTTGTCTTTTAACTCTTTCAGCGGCTCCCATTCTAATTGCCTTACCACCTACAATCTTCTGGCCTTTATCAGCAACTAACTTTTTTACTCTTTTACCCTTTCTAACTACAACCTTTCTTTTTTTACCTTCTTCAATTACAGGTTCGTCAACATTAAAATATTCCTCAATAACATTTCTAACAATTTCTCTTATATTAAGCACTATTCTTCTCCATTAGCAATTCGATATGTACGACTTTATTTCATTATCATTTCTATGACTAATAGCCAAATAATATACATCATTAATATGTGACTCAGAATATGCAGTTCCAAATATTCCCAAAAGTCTTTCTAGACACTTACCACCAACCTCTCTAGGAATTATAGCTATTGTTTCCTTAAGACCAAAATCCAATAATTGATATTTTAAACCTGGAAAATTAATGAGTACATCTTGGTGCCTAATTGTATAGTCATCACCCCAGACTCTAGTTATCATTAGAAATATCCTCCTCCATATTCTTTAGCTATTCGGTTAACTTCTGATTCATTAAATTCTTCTATTAAATTTAGATAAAAGAACAACCTCTCTTCTGTCAACTCATTTAAATCATACGCATTGTCAGTATATGTTACAAGTTCATTGAATTTTTCCATAACATCTGGCTTATTTTGTATTGTATCTATCCAAAACTCTATTGCCTCAACCCATTTTTTTGGCATTGTACCTTGAATAGCAACTGGAAATTTAATACCATTATGTGATTTAAGATTCTCAGGAACATTGTCCCAATAATCTTTATACCCACCATAATAACTAAAAACTGTAGGTATTTTATAGTGCATAGCTTCGATAACTTTAATTTCTGACTTACAAGCATTGAATGTGTTATGTTCTACATAAGCTAAAGCAATATCAAATAGTGTGTTAAACTTTGCATATTCTTCTAGAGGAAGAGCATTAAAAATTTTAATCCTGTCCTTGTCAATGTCAGAATAAACTTTTATTACCCTATTCCTATAAAGCATGTCCTCATTCTCAATTTCTTTTTCTTTAAACTGTTTTTCACCATCATCACCATGATGGATTTCTACAGCTGTATCCTTAAGTGCCATACCTGCTAAGACAAAATATGTATTAGGATATTTGTCGTGAATAGCTTTAATGATACCATGCATTCTCTTTATATCTTCAAAATGAGATGTAAGACCTGCCCACCCTATAATAATAGGATCTTCAGCATCCTTCCATTCTGGAAGCATCTCATCTCTTATTTTCTTCTTGTCTAGATTCCATTGAGGTAATTCCCAATCAAATGCATTTCTGAAAATATGAACGTTTTTACTGCCTGTCCTTAATTGTGAGAATGTTTTTCTAAGTTTTTCTGTTGTAGTTGTAATAATATCAGATTCTTTAAGAGACTGGATTGACATTTTGTCTTTGCCAGACATATACCAAATATCCCTCATTGGATGTGTCTTAGGTAAATTGAATTCATTATCATCTACATCATGTACAATCAATGGTCTAACTTCTGTCTTTGGCCACATCTTAGAAACTGAAAGAAAATGAGAGTGAAGATTGCCAGCTCTATGTTGTATGATCAGATCAGCCAATTTCATATGATTGGGTTGCATATTTTCTGTATATACAAAATTCACTTCATCCCTAAAATGCTTCCACATGACCCTCATTGGCTCAAATATTCTAAAGAAACTAGTTCCTGTTTCACTTGGTGTACTAAAAACTATTGTCTTTTTTGTTTTGTCTATCTCCTTGGGATTAGTAAAATATTGCTTTATTACATCTCTTTCTTCTGCGTTATTGTAAAGCAGACATTTTTCTACATTTTCTATACTCGTGTCCATTCACCCTCCGATCTCTCTTCATTGATTGCTTTCTTAAACTTCATTTCTTTATTCTCCACTAATGGCCGTGTTGTTTTATTCCAATCTTTTTAGCCCAGTGTGTGACTTGATCTTTATGTGTGTGATAGCCTTTCTTTCCAATGCCATATGGTATAGCATTATTTGGTCCGACAGAAGAAACTTTTTTACCATCAATGAATATGCCAACATTAGTTGCTCCTGCATATTTCCAAGTAATTCTTCCGTCATCGATCATTTTTTTAAAATCATCAGGGGAAACCTTTGCATCTTTAGAAAGAGCTTTTATAAATTTCTCGCCCATTCCTTCATTTAAAATGTTCTTAAGTTTCATCAGTTTTCTCTCTATAAATGCGAAATGTTGTAGCCTTCTTGCCATTAATGACAGGCATTCCGTGTTCATCAGTGGTAATTGATTTGATCACAGTTTTCTTGTTCTTCCATTTTCCAGTTAGAATAGTATCACCAACCTTTACATCTATTTTGATTGCTTCTTTGAGTTTCATTCTATTATCTCATATATATATTCATGATGATGTGCATTGGCCATAAAATTATGCACATTAGAAAATTTACTAAGTTGCTTGATTGTTCCCAAATATTTAGTTGAACATCTTCCAGCTGAATCGGCGTATTTCACCGCCTCTTTAAAATTCTCTTCATTAATATAACTGTATATAAATCCAACTAAAAACGCATCACCTGCACCTATTGCATCTTGAAACACTATATCATCTTCATTTTTAAAACCGCATCTATATGACACACCATTTACTGTAAATTCAACTTTATTTTTAGCAGCTGTTACAATTACATTTGAATTCATTTCTCTTGATATTCTTTGTGATAGAGGAATGTTTCTTAAACCGTATAAATTTTCTTTATTGCAATATTCATTTGCTGTAATATTATTAATTTTAAGTAGAAAACAATTAGCATAACTTGAATTGACAATATTGGTGTCGATTATCACCTTAACATTTTCATATGTATCGCAATATTTTATTATATCCTTTATATCCCTATCTTTTATAAAACCTTTATGATAATTCGATATTATAACTACATCATCTTCTGTTATAGTATTTAGAGCATTTTTTATAATTGAGCGATTATACTTTATTTTGTCTTCAATATCTTCCCTTAAAACTAATTCATTATTTACAATATATCTTACTTTCTTGGGCTTTACACTATTTGTAAAAAATTTAATTTTTTCTCTATATAGTAAGCTTTCAATATTTCTATGAAGATTTCCTGCACCTCCCGGAACTACAATTGTATCCTTTCGGACTCCTATTGGAATACTTAAATTTGCTGGCTCTCTTCTTTCACTTTTAAAGAAAATATATTTATCTTCTAATGAATCACCAATTACTACTATCTTTTTCAAGCCATTAATCCTTCCGCCAATTCAGACATTATAAGGGTCGCACATTTATGTATTGTTTTTGTTGTTGATGTATCTTCTATCATTTTTATCGTTAATAATGTGCCGCCTTGATCAATTACTTGTTTTCCACCTACACATTCATCTAATGAATATTCATCACCTTTTATAAGAACATCAGGCTTAAATCCATCTATCATATGCCGACAAGCTTCATGAGGATCTTGTTTTTTACCTCCTGATACTGTTAAGCATTCTATTTTTGCAATATAATCAACTGATTCTAATTCAGAAAGCATTGCAACTCTATGATCAAAGCTATAAATCGGTCGGGTTTTTCCTTTAAGCTGCTTAATAGAAGTGTCATCATTCAAGCCAACAATTAATATGTCACCATGCTTTTTAGCTTTTTGTAACACTTCAATATGTCCCGCATGAAGCAAATCAAAACATCCATTTGTAAAAACGATTTTATTCCCTTGCTTTTTCAAATGGATGATTTTTGGATATAACACTGCTAAATACTCTAGCTTACTTTTCAATTAAACCTCTGCTGTAAAATCGTAAATAGCTCTTATCCCATATAATACTCTTCTTCCAGCATCACCCACACCTGAAAAACCAGAACCCCAACCCATAGCCGTTGCATCAAAATATACTCCCGAGGCTTGGTCGTTTTGTGCATCATCAGATTCTGCAGGCATAACCTTCACTTTCTTAAATCCATCGTTTTTCAAATATTTTTCAATATTCTTAGCAATGGTATCAACTTCATTCTGACATTCAGACTGGAAATGTAGGTCATGAGTTCCTGGCCCGTATTTCTGTGTTGATAGGATAAATATTCCATTCCCAAATTGAACATTGAATTCGGGTATTCTTTCAACAAAATTAGCAATACATTCTATTGCACTGTTAACCCTGTGATCCTGAACTCTATTTGGTGAAAATTGATATACATCACTCATTTATTATCTCCATTACTTTTTTGATTTTTTTGCTGCTCAATCATCCCAACGAGCTTTATCTAGTACTTTACCTTCAGCTCTTAACTTTTCTAAATCTGCAGCTGCCTTATCTATAGTTTTAACAATTGCCTTATATTTATTTGCAATGCCTTTTTTCTTTAATATAGCAAGATGATAATCACTTTGCTTCATTACTCTATTAAGATTTTTGAATGCTGCAACTAATGTTTTCCATACTTGATATTCACCGTTTGATTCGTTAATTACTTCTTCTATAATATCAGTAATATCTGTTTTCTTGATTTTCATTTGTTATCTCCAATATTCTCATAGCAACTGAGTCACCGACTCAATTATTGAATGTTGATCTTCTTAGTTTCTTTCTTCTCTTTCACTTCTCTTTTAGGGATTTCAATTCTAAGAACTCCCTTATCAACTTTGCCATCGATCTTGTCGACCAAGAAAGTTTCATCATCAACATGAAAACTCCTTGTAAAAGACGAACGATGTATTTCTCTATGTCGCCAATCTCTACCTTCATCTTCTTTTTTGTTAGAAGTCTTAGCAGAGATAGTTAGTAACTCTTCTTCACCGTTATATTCAACAGTGATGTTATCTCTTTCTAAGCCTGGAACTGTAGCTTCAATGATGACCTTGTCATTTTCTTCCCAAACATCAACCTTGGGATATGAAGCCTTTTTTGTTACATTAGTGAAAGGATCATTTTTCCAAAAGTTGAAAAAGTCCTTTTCAATTTGTTCAAATACAGAATCAAATCCTGATCTTGCTACATAGGAATTGATTCCACTCGGATTAACACGTAAAAATTTTGTCATCTATTTCTCCTCCTTAGAGTAAATAATTCAAGATGTCCTTATGGATCATCTTTTTAACTGGTCGTTTGACTCAGCTGCTATATTATAGTAATATATAATTGGTTTTCTATAAACTATTTTTTCATTTCTTCAGTTGGGTTATACTTGTTGAAACACTTTTCACACATTCCGTATAACCTATAATACATATCGTCCCAAGGACTCATAACTTTTTCACATAATTCTTTTGTTTTTGGGTCCTTGCATGGACAGAACCAGGGATTTAATGGTTTACTTTCTGCTTTAACTTTTTGGCTTTTTGGTTTCTTCCAATTATGCTTTATTGATTTCATTGGCAAACCACCTGGACCTGAAAGTTCAGCCAATCCTTTCTTCATTGTATCTTTATCTACCTTAGGCATACAACCTCCTATACATTCTTAGTTTCATTTAAATTACTTTCTTACACCATTTCATGGTGATGGTAAGTACTGACATAAGCTTCTAAGTCACCATCAAACCAAGTAGACGCTGCATTAGCAACAGCTAATCTTATAAATCTATAATGACCTGCTCCTGTATAAGCAGAACCAGTCAATTGACCAAGTACTACCCATTTGCTTACAAAAGCAGAATCTTCAGTAGCGGCAGATATAGAAACATTATTGGCCTTTGCAATAGATCTTAAGCCTCTATCTTGTGGCATCAACCTTCTATTTGCACTAGTAGGATCAATATTTCTATGATTATTAACTTGAACATTTATTGTTGAGGCCGTGTAACCTCCTGGAACAGTTATAGTCCAGTCAGCTGTTTCAACATGTGCCACATTGGTAACAGATGAAGTTGTACTAGTAGCAGCAAGTAAAACATGTTCGTAATTTGTGATTGCCATATTTGTTGTCTCCATTAAGTCTAAGTCTTATTACACATTCATTATATATAAATATGGCAATGTATGTTTAAAAGTAATGTTCTGTTATATCTTTATATTCTATCCAGACCTCTTCGTTATTTAATATTGCCTTAGCTATAGGAGGATATATTCTCATATATGCACGCACAGATGATTGAGTAGCTCCTGGCTCTGTTATATTCTGAACACCTTTGTCTCCAACCAATAAGCAGCCGGCCGTATCTTCATCATCATTCCCTGTGTGTATTAATACATATTCAAAATTTGGTACATCCTGTAACCATAACATGCCTTTATGCATATCTTGATATTTCAATGTGTAATTCTTATGAAATGTTCCTTCAGTTCTTAGAAGAATTCTATACTTGCCTTCAGATATTCTAGTTTCACCGAATATTTTTACTGTTCTCTCTTCATCTTCTATTGTAAAACATAGAAAATTAAGCTTATACATTTTACGGTCCCATTTTTTTTCAAATAAGAGGCCTAAGGTAGAATCGCCATTGTCTGAATATCGCTGCACTTGTAGTTCCATTAGTAATTTTTCACTCCTCGGTCATCTGTCCTCTTGATAGCGCCACATACACTGCATTCAAATCCTAATATTCCTCTTTTTTTCTTAGCTCTTGGATGTACTTCAGATAGTTTCATTTACTTTCTCACCAATAGTTTTTCAAGTAATGATGTAAGATTCTTCATATCAACTTATTTGTTTTTTATTTTGAATCTTTTGACAGTACTGATTTTTCAATTATTTTTTCGATAAGAGGTCCTAAATTCTTCATTGCTCTTTCACCAAAATAAAACGATAAAATTATTGCATTTGTAACCCAAAGCAACGACCAAGCCTGTTCTGCATTTGCTCCGGCTGATTCTGTTAAATTCCAACTACCTGAAAATATCATCATATCAGCATAACCAATAGCAAATGATAAGACAGGTCTGAAGGCGGCTCTAAGGAATATTATAATATGCCCAATCACTGGAATAGATTTAAGATCTTGAGCACTTCCCTCCATTTCCTTTGTGAAATCTTGGAACTGTTTCTCTTGTTCATTCCAGGCAGACATCATATCGATCTGAGTCTTATTTGTCACCTTCATTATTTCTACTTCCATAGCCTTCTTTTCAGCTTCACTCATTTTATCAGGAAACTGACCAGCTACTGTATCCATAATCTTACCAGGAAGATCACCCAAGCCTCCAGTAATAATTCCTGCCGCACCTTTCAATATACTTCCTATTCCCATGATTTCCTCCTAACTTATTGATCTATCATAGATATTTTTCAGTATCTTTTTGTTAAGTTTGTCCATATTATTTACCTCTGTCTATCGTCTATATATTTTGTACTATGGCCGAACTTTTTCAAATGCTTATCCATAGCGTCTTGTTCTTTATATTTTGCATCAAGCTCTTTTATTTTCTGTACCATGTATTTATACATTTCAGTAGCTTGTTTTACATCATCTTTATCAGCATCTTTATTTTTTCTTAAGCCTACTTTAAATTTCATCGCCATCTTTTTCCACCTGATCAAGTTTTTATAATCATCAGATTCTTTTTTCCCATATGCATCCCCGGCTCTATACAATCCATTTAGAAACTGATCCAAGAATGCGATAAGCTTTTTATTAGTCAGCTTTGGCTTTGATGTGCTCGCTTCCTTTAGTTTCATGCAACTTCTCCTATATTATTCTCCAATCTCTAATTTAGAATATCCATTGTCTTCTTTTTTGATTGTTACAATATGATCTACAATATCTTGCATAGAGTCAACATGCGATATGATAATGACTGTATCAAATATACTTTTCAAATATCCAAGAAGCATATTCATATTGTTTAGATTCTCTGTATCCAAAGAACCAAATCCTTCATCTATAACGAATAGATTACACCTCGGAACAAGTGAAACATTTGCTATAGCAGCTCTAAATGCAATAGAACCAATTGTCTGCTCCATTCCAGAACCGAGTTCTAAAGTTCTCCTACCAATATTGTCTTCTATATAAATATTAACATCCTGAGAATCGTTGTCAATATCTAATACAATATCAAAATCATCCAGGTTAGAAAGGATCTTTCTGATTTCTAGATTAACTCTAGGGATAATCTTCTTTATTATTTCTAATTGTATACCATCTTTAGATAAAGCTTCACTGAGTATTGAAGCCAATTTGAATGATTCTTCTACTTCATTAAGCTGCTTTATAGAATTACCAAGGTCTTCAATTTTTTGATTAATAGAGCCCAACTTTACATTCTGTGTAGATATTATCGTGTCAGCTTCTTTTATCTGATTAGATAGATTATCCTTATCTGCATCCAGAGATGCTATTTCTTCTCTAATCTTATTGTTCATTTTAATATAATACTCATCAATCTTGTATTTTTCTAACACCTCTTTATTTAGAGCAAGCTCTCTTTTTGTAGTTTCAATTTTTACAATAATATTCGAACTTTGTAATTTATTAATTTTAATAGCCGATAATGTTTCATCTCTCTTATTTTTATATGCAACCAATTCCTTATATTCTATTTCAGCAGACGAATGTTTTTCAATCTCTTTATTAAGTGATTTTATATTACTTTGCAAACTATCAAGCTGTATTTTAGTATTTTCTAATTTATCCCTTGCAACAAATGCATCTTTTAGAAATATACATTGCTTACAATGTTCATCAGTTTCAAACCAATCATGCTGTCTTAAATTATCAGACATTCTCTGGTATGTTGATATATCCTTTTTATTAAGGAGTTTTTCGTTATTTAATATATTCAATTGGCTTTTATTTTGACCAAGGACTTCAACATTAGATTTTATTACAGCTTCATTATATATATTAATAGTATCGTTAACAAGTTTAAGAACATCATCTAAACTTTTTGATTCTTCATTAAACGACTCTCCTTCCTTTTCTAAAGCTTGAAGAGAGCTCTCTGCATCTTTAATAAATTTCGTAATCTCATCCTCATTAAGTTCCTCTCCTTCAATATTCTTAAGTTTTGATTTCAATAAATTAATCTTGCTTGTTGTTTCAACTATGAGTTCATTTATTTTATTCTTTAAGTCGATTGCTTTCCCTAATTCACTTTCAATTTCTTTCTTTTCATTTACATAATTTTTGTATATCGAATTGAAATCATGTTCTCTATATTGTTTTATTAATTTCTTTAAAGCATGACACTCAGCTTTAACAGACATGTATAGCGCATCTATAATATCAATACCAATAAATCTACCAAGAACCGTTTTCCTTAATGCTTGATTTTGTCTTAGAAAAGCATTGAGATCACCTTGCATTCCAAATGTTGTTAATCTGTGATCGCTAAAATTGCCTAGCATTGATCTAATAAGATTTTCTGTTTCATTAACTCTACTCTCACCAGATATTGCAATCTCTTCACCAGCTATAATTTCCCATAGATTAACGACAGTTCTACTACTTTCTTGATTCTTTCCAACTCTAATTATTTCTCTTCTCAATACATATTCTTTATTGTCAACAGAAAAATATATTTCAATTTCAGATTGAAATTCATTCTTGTTTATTATATCCTTTAGATTAGTTCTTGATACCCTATCAGACATATTGAATAAGCCATTAAGGAGAGTCGCAAGTAAAGCAGACTTACCAGATCTATTCGGTGCAAATATTCCCACCAATCCATTAAGAGAACCGAAATCTATGAAATTGTCTTTTCCATATGAGAATGTGTTAGAGAAATTCATCCTATGGACGTTCCAATTGCTCCCTCTGTTTTGATTTTCGTCCGTGACTGTTGTGCTAAATATTTCTGTATGAATATTTAGCATCTTATTGATTTCATCTTCCTTAAGATCTGTTTCCTTAAACCATGCTCGTATCAATTTATGTTGAACATGTAATTTAGAAACATTTTCGACTTCAAGAGCTCTCATATCAATAGAGCCCTTTGAACTATTTATATCAACTTCAATAGTAAGTGATACAGGTCTCCAAACTTCTTTTATAATTGATGCTAGATTCTGTAATTTTATATGGTTATATTCTTCTCCCTTTACAAGCACTCTTACAAAAGGTCGATCTGGAATAGTTGCTCTATTTATACTTTTTACATATGTTTCTATATTCTCTATTTTATCTCCATTAAATTCAACTGTATAATATCCATATTCATTCTTTACATTTATGAATTCAGACTTTCCACTTTCTGTATCCCAAATTATATAGCCTTTAACTAATGCCTCACCAAAATTCTGTTGAATTAGACTTCCTGGATATGCTATACCCGGGCCTAATACTTGATATTTATGAATATCACCAAGCATTGCATAGTCATATTCTTCGAACATCTTAATATTATGTTTGGTTCTTAAAACGTAATCAACATCTGTTTTTGCTCTATTTATAGCTCCATGAAATAAAGCAACATATGTGTAGTCATCATGTTTTTTTTCTATATGAATTGGAAAATTGTTATCATCATTTATAGCAAATACTCCAAATCCAATCTTCAAATTATCATCGTAATATATTCCACTTTTCGTATACAACGATATACAATTATGCATATTAACATATTTGAGAGATGGTGTTATTGCATCAAGTCTACCTGGCTGGTTTACTATGCAATCATGATTCCCAACAATAATATGCATTGAAGCTATATCAGATAGTTCTTGAAAAAAATATCCAGAAAGCTCTAATGCTTCAGGTGACAAATTAACCTTGTTATGAAACACATCGCCAGCAATCACTATAGTATCTACATTGTTCTCTTTTAATGATATAACAAGATTATCAATTATCTTACGATACTCCTTATGTCGTTTTAATAGTCTTATATGGATGTCTGCGATATGTGCAATTTTACTCATAGAATCTCCATTTTATTTTTGATCTCAAAATCAATATCATAAGTTATTATATTATCAAACATATAGATATTAAACTTTTTAGGACCTACGTTTGCAATATCTTCTTCGATATTTCTCATATCAACAAACTCTACATCAATACCACTATTATATAATAGACTGGCTACATTGATTTGTTTTATGTACGCATCCTGATCAAATGCAAGTATAACAGGCGTCTCATTTTCAATTATCTTCTTATACAATTTACTCTTTCGATTTAATGACGAACCTAGAACTGGAACGGAATTCATTCTTGATAATATCGAGTCAAATATTCCTTCAACCAATAGTAATCTTTCATTCCATTTTATTAGATGTTCGTTAAATATGAAATCAGATTTTGGTATGTCTGGATTGTTATATTTTATGTATGCATTGTTGTTAATACTTCTAGAAACATAATAATTTAATTTATAGTTGTTGTCATATGATGGGAATAATATTCGAAGATGCTCTAAACTAAAATGAAGATTATATTTTAACATATCATCTTCATCTATCATTCTATTTTTAAGATATTTAATTGCACTTCCATATAGAGGATTTTTCCTTTTGAGATATAGAAATTTGTACTCCTTAGGCATTGTTATAACTTTTGCATTAATTTCTCTACCACCTTCTAACAACATCCTCAAATTTTCTTTTGTCAATTCATGTGTATGATAATAATTTCCATCTGAAAATTGTTTAGCCTGTTCATGAAAGCCCAATCTTTGTAAACATTTTTTATGACCTCTACCAGCAAAATCACATACCCAACAATGATATAGTTCTCTCTTTAAATTTACTGAAAGGTGTGGTTTTCTATGATCACAATTAGGGCAGTGGAAAAGTACGTCACCATTATTATCAGGACTATGTGCCGGCTCTCCCAGTGCTTTTTTCAGTTGTTTCAGAATGTTCAACATGTTTAAACCCTGCTAATGACATTATCACTGCATCGCATATATCGTATGCCTGTTTTGCCAATGCATCTTTTTTCTTCATCCTTGGCAATTCTATATGAGGATACTTTTCTATTATATATTTTAATATATGCTCCTTTGAATTTACACCCCTTGGAACACTATGACCAAGTGCTAAATTTCTTGACCTCAGTACATTTAGATGTATCGGTTGGTTGCCTGATAATTCATAACATTTATATGAAGCCAGTGCATTAAATTTTGCCAATGCAATTATAATCTTAATACTCGAACGACCTTTTGTAAATTTTGATAAAATATCTTCTATCATTATCACATCAGGTCGTTTAGCTATATGCTTAGCAATACTATTTTCAAATATTTCTATTTTTTCATATAGATCGTTTGATATTGAAGTGTCAATATATCCATAGCTCTCTAGTTCTTCATTTTCATTTATTAACGCATAACCAGTACAATTAGTTGATATGTCTAAGCCCAAACTGATCACTTATATTATTCTCCAATACTTCTTATACAAATCTCTTTTTATTTTCTTCAGTTAATCCATCGATCTCTAACGAGAATTTGTCACCAACTTTAAACTTCTTAATTTCTAATTCTGTATCTTCATTGTCGATAAGTTCAAATTTATCAATATTATCTTCAGGTAATTGCTCTGGTACGTCTCTATTTTTTATTTCCTCAGGTAATATATCACCCATATTTTCTAATATGTCAATGATTGTATCTTTATCAATGCCTCTTTCGCCGCTGGTTTCAAGGTCTAATAATCTTTGTGCAGCTACAATCATTTTAGTAAGATTATCAGTTGATTTTTGTGCAATATCTAAATACGGATTAGCTTTATCGCCAATCATAAATACATCATCATCTTCTTTTAATCTTTCTGCTATATTATCAAATACCTTAAGTGCTCTTTCTCTTTCTTCTGTAGTTCTTTCATAAATGTCTTTAAAGATTATGTCTAATGTTTTACCATCAAATAGTTCTATCTCCTTCAGTTTGTTCATGCTCATCTGTTTTCTCCAACCCAATATTATCATCATTGAGTTCTAAATCAAATGTATAAAAATCTTCAACTTCAAGCAAATGTGTATGGAGACTTTTAAGCTGTTCAAGCATCGATACAATAACAGGCTCATTTGCATATGAAGGCCTATTTAATACTCTTTCACAAAATTGAGTGAATATAGCAAACTCACCAAACATTCTTGTGAATATTGTCTCTAAAAATTGTATCCTTTCAATACTTCTTTTTACTATCACAGTCATTATAACTGCTGTCATTATAAATATAAGACAGCTAACACTTAAAATTATTTCTAAACCTGTCATGTTGCTATACTCCTTCAACCATTGCTGACCAAGCATCGGCCATATGTAATAGTCTCATCAATTTATCTTTTGATACCATAATCCTATATGATCTATTTTCCTCTACAAACAGTCCATCATGAAAAAGAATAGCTTGATATTCGCTATCACTTAAATTAATTCCAGATTGTGTAAGTATTCTTATAGATCTTTGAGGAACTGAAAGAGCATCATCTAATTCGTCATTATGAGTAAATAACCTGCCTAGTTTTTCCCTATGCCAATCTGATTTCTCATCTAAATAATAGGGCTTTCCATCTAAAGAACCAATTTTACCGATATCATGAAAGAGACCCGTAATTACTTTTGATTCATTAGAAATTTCATCCTCACCAATTTGAAATGCATTGCATAGATCAAATAGTCTATTTGTTACATGCAATGAATGCACACATAAACCTCCAACATATGCTGAATGGTATTTTTCATTACCTGCCGCTGGACATGTAAAATATCTCTCTCCTAAATTGGTCAATAATTCTTCTATCTCCTCATTCCTTTCCTTAACAAATGTATCCACTGTTTGTGATATTATATCAATTGTCTTGCTAATATTTTCCTTATTTGTCATCCTTAACTCCTCTTGAACATCCTACAGTTCACTAATTTGACTGTCCTTGGTTGTTTACAACTATTTATACACCTATTGCATTTTGCTACAAATTTTCCTTTTGATTTCCATGTTATAAGATTCTCACCAACCTCGGCTTGTATATCCTGTGCTTCAATCTCATTAATTTCATTTGGATATTTAAATGTCTTGCTCTTATACCTTATATGTTTCCACATATTGTTCTTTTTTTCTATAAGAAAATTTCTACCACATCTTCCTATGTTCTCTTCTTTGTATTCCTCGTTAGTCATTTGAATAAACCTGTTGCTTAAAACATCAAAGACTATCTTATGTTTTGGTTCCCTAGCTTTTTTGTGTAATGCTTTAACACAGTTATTAGATATCAAAACATGACCCTCCTTAAACATTCCTTTTGTATAAGGAGTGAACATTTTTCTTTTAAGACTTTTCGGATCTCTTCCATGATTTTCTACAATTTCTTCTTTAAGAAATTTTGAAAACCGAGCTTTATTTATCTTTCCATCTTCATTAACATATATTTGATTATCAATAATCTTATTGATCTTTTTCCTGTCTACAGCTTCAAATACATTATGAGTAATATTATAGCAATAGTGAATCATAGACTTGCCATTTTTATCAAACGGATAAGACTTATAAAAAACTTTCCTCATTTTCCCTCCATTATTTTACATTAGCTGCAGGTTTAAATTCGAACAAATCTGATGTTTGGAAATTATTCATCTTTGCAAAACCATTTGCCAATTTCTTAAATCCAGACTCCATACCCTTTTTATCATTTTTCTCTTCTAACTCTTTTGGTGCACGAACATAAAATTCTACTTGAAATGCCGATTGTTTTTCAAATTTAAATTGCTGTGTATTATGCTCATGTGAATATCTTGCACCTTCCCAATGCCAACCAGGAACTAGTTTTTTCTGTGCATTCTTCTCTAACACTATCATTCCTAATAATTCTCTAGCAATAGTAACCTTCATATCATTTTCACTATCAAAATATTGAGTTGCCGCAGTAGTAGGTTTTAACTTTGTTCCAATAAGGAATATCATTGTCCAAGGCGACATGCCAAATTCATATTCACCACCTATTGTTACATTGTCAAACTTAATATTTTTGAATCGTCTAAATACATTTTTACCAGCCAATTTCCTTCTCCTATTTGTTATAATACAATTATGATCAAATTTAAATCTCTAAGATGAGGCTTTTGATATTTCATCTTGTAACTTTTCTATAACAAGTTCTCTGTCATGTTGAACTGTAGAACCCCAAAATCTTATAAGCTTAAAGCCTTTATTTTTTGCTATCCAATTTTTTACCATATCATTTTGTCTATTTTTAAGATGCATTGCATTAAAATTAGAATCAATTGTTTCTCGATTGTAATGAACAAAATCACCATCAACTTCTATTAAAACATTATCAAGGATACGAAAATCATATACCTTATAGTTATTTGAGAATTGAATAGAAAATTCTTCTTCATAATCTATGCACATCTCTCTAAGGATACTTATCATTGCTAATTCTGGACCTGTCCTTTTCCTGTTCTTTCTAGAAGGTCCAGGATCAAAAGCTTTTTTGTTATTCAAACCTTTGGCAGCATTCTTTAATAATTTGACCTTTTGATTCTTTACTCTTTTAGTATACTTCTCTTTCATTTTGTCTTTATCAATTTTGTCCCAAGGCATCTTTAATCTCTTTTACTTCTGAATGATATTGATCAGTTGTTTCTTTTACCATTCCCATTTCAATTTCAATATTATTTAGCCTCTGTCTTAGAACAGCAAATTCTCTTCCCATATTTCTTATTTGAGATGCAATTGCTGTCATATACTCTAATGGTTCAACATCATCTAAACCAACACCAGAAGTATGCATTTCATCTGGTGTTATGATGATTCCTTTACGTTTGACCACATTATCTCCTTTTCTTTTTTTTTGTTTTGTGTGATATATTAAATTCAGAATCACGAATTATTTCGTTTCTATGTAATATAACACTTTCTATTCTGAATGATTTAAAAAAGCCCTTTGGTGTTAAAGTTAACACAGCCTTTCCATTGCTTTCCATTCCGAGGAGTTTAAATGTTTCTTTTTTATTACCTGCCACTTCCAATATTTTACCTATATCTTCTTCCTCTGGTACTAAATCTTTTGGAATCTTTTTAAAGATATCATATGTCATATCTATATTACCAAATTTCTTCCATTCAACAGTCTCTTTATCTATTTTAATGGGCTTTGGCTTTTTTATTTTCTTCACCTTTTTAACTACTGGCTCCTTCATCTTCCTCATAACCACCCCCAGAACATGAATCGTTCATAAATTGTTCAGCACTCTGAAATGCATTCATAATCATCTGATTAGATAAATCTGGAACTTGTTCAGTAGGTTTTGCAGCATCTGGATTAATATTAACTGTAGGCTCTTTTATTGGATTACTAATACTCATATTGTGATGATCATTATCACATTCATTAATCTCCTTTTTTATATTATCACCAGCAACCATTAGAGTATTAAGGGCAGAAATATAATCTTGCTTTATATATGATAATTCACCAACAAGCGAATTCAATTTAGAAAAATAACCATTGACTGTTTTAATTTTTTCTATATCATCACATAATATTGGATCATTGGTAAGTGGTTCAGTTTTTTGTTGTGCATGAAATATAAGTGTTCTAGCTTTTTCTATATCTTGTAATATACTTTGTACTATTTTTGTAAGTAAAAGTATTTTTTCGTTTTTTAATCTAGGATCAATCATCGAATTCTGTCTCCATTATTCGTAAATTAAAAGAAAATCTTGCAAAATTATCTTGTTCAATATCTAATTCATATTGACTTAGAAGTTCAGGAATATTTCTACCACATTGTTCATACATAAAATATAGTAAACGATTAAAATCACCATCAGATTCGTCCTCTGTACTCTTATCAAGAATCAAATTACTTATAACCCATTGTCTAAATCTTTCATCATGTAGTAATTCACTCTGAGGTGTTTCATCCGAAAATGTCTTTCTTAGTCTTTCAGCTACTAAACTTAATTGTTTTCTTATCAAATTAACTCTTGAATCGAGCTCTTCAGGTGTTGCCTCTATTACTCTTTCATTCCCTTCCATAGTATTACCTTTCATCTATTACGATAAAGCTAGCTAGTCACATATCAAATTCTGCTGATTAAAATACAAGTCGGGAGACAGTCAGCATTGATTATGTAAGTAGCTAGCTTGAGTTTATCCATTGTGAATAAAGATATAAGGCCGATTAAGTAATCGCCAACAAATGAGTTTTCAATTAATCGGCCTTGACCAAAAGTTTACATCCTTTATGGCCCTCTATATACTATATAATAAATATAATCAATATATGCCAAGATTTAAATTATACACTCATTTTCCTCAATATATTTCTTTTCTTTTTTATCGAACTTTAATACGATATATTCATCATCATTATTATCAATTATTAAATTTTCATCATATTTATAATCACGTTCCTCTACCAAATTTTTAAAAAATCCCAATGCAATAGGAATAAAAAAATCAGTTGTCGGATTAATCAATATGGTTGCTAAATGAGTTGCGTTATGTGCATCTAATATATGTTGTAAATGAAGCAGAGACATCCTCATAATAACTATATTTTCACCAAAATCTTGTAACAATGACTTAATAACATCTTTTCTATTTACATAATTAACTGCCAAATTACTGTCGGTGAATCCTATTGTACCACCTGCAATATCATTTAGCATTGCAAAAAATAGCTTATTACCATCGGTATTACCAATCAACCAAATATAATAGTTATTATCAATAATCTGATTGTATACAATTCTTACTGGTAATGTGCCTACTTTTGTATTTTCTATTTCATCAATGGTCATTTTATCAATGTTCTTTTTAAGCATCATGTTTCTCATTTTCCTTTTTTTCTATAACTTTTTTAGTTTTCATTTTAAAGATTTTATGTATTTCTTTAGGTTTAAAATCCATTAGTAAACAAAGATTTAACCAATATTTGAATATATCAACCAACTCTTCAATTACATTATCTCTGTTTATTTCTTTCCTGGTGCTTACATGTTTCTTATAATTTATTTCGTCCAGCACTTCAGTTGCTTCTTTTATAAGATATAAAATATCATCTTTAAATTTGCTTTCCAATTCTTTCTTTTTTTCACAAGTTGTTATAGGCCAACTGTATGGCAAGCAACCAAGATCAGGATCTTTTGATCTAAAATATTCTTGTGTTTTTGCCTGTTCTTTATAAATATCTTCAAGCATTGTCATGGGCACTCCTTGGAATAATTATATTTAATTGTTCTTCCAGCATTTCTGGTGTAGAACATGATTCATTAAATGTAGCCCATTCAGTTCCAGCTGGCCATCTACCACATGATGCAAATAAACAACCAAACATGTTACTTAAGTAATCTGCTTTTGAATAATCGCATGATTCAATCCTGTCACATCCTGGAAGTAGTGATTGTCCGAATGTCTTATCCCTCTGTATGATCAAGTTCCGTAATTTCCAATGAAGTCCTACAATAAATTCTTCTTCACAGAACTTTAATCTCCTTGCCATTTGTCCTCTAAGCGAACCGAATGTCTGTTCAACATAATAAGAGCATGATCTAGTCATGAGATTAAAATTATCCTTGTTTCCTTTTGTGTTTTGTCTTACTTTTTCCAATTTCTTGAGTGATTTTTCTACTTTCTTCTTAAATGACGGATTCTCTTCCATCATATTCCAAACATGTGTATATACAATATATCTTGGCTCATCGATAACTTCATAGTTAATAAACTTTACTCCTATCCTTGCTCTTGAATGCTGATCATAACAACATATCGGGGTATGCTCTATAGAATATGCGAGTGTTTGGGAATTTGAATCATAATCATTTAATGTAACTTTGAGTGGTTTAACTCCATAATCTATAATCATGAATTTCTCCCTATCAGTGCTTGATCAATAGCATCCAGATCATTGAACTTTACTTTTGAAATTCCATCAAGCATAATTTTTTGACTGTCAAATTCTAATATTGGTAATATAGCATGACAAGCTATCAAAGGAAATTTTACAGAAATTTCTGTAATTATCTCATCATACAACATTTTGATGTAATCATTTTTGATTTTCATAGAAGCTATTGAAAGTAGATTCTGTCCAAAATGATATGAATGTTGATAGCACTGAGGGAGAAAGGTCCTTGCTGATTGCCAAGACCCAGCCCCCTCTTCAATAACCGCTTCATATAGATCTTTACATTCTTTAAGAACCTCTTGCTCTTTTGTAGTGCTATCATTAATTATCATGTCGGCATCTAACTTATTATTATCTCTACATCCAATACTCATAAATGAAGTAAATGGAGTTTGCGTATGCAAATCAAATAACCATCTTGGAGTTCCTTTTACTCGAAATACAAAATTTACCATTTCCCTAGCTTGAGGGAGAGTATTATTTGTGAGCACAGCTTTAATTACATCTAACTTTCCTTCAGCAGATGTATTGCTCCATTTATCTTTATATTCATTATCTCCCCATGTTGCAGTTGAAGTTGCAAACATTGTTTTATACGGATTTCTATTATAGTCAATTAATGAAATCTCGATTGAGTCGTCGACATTTATAAAATTAGTAGATTTTTTAGGAGCTTCAGAAGGTAATGTTCCAGCTGATTCTCTAAGATCTTCTATTTTCTTAGGCACAGGACGTGTTTCTGTAGAAGTTGACATGTTGTCTCCTTAAACAAGTTTGTCTGTAAAATTGAATATCTTTGATTTACTTAACTTTGCAAATCCAAAATCATTTTTACTTGTTATTATAACCACACTGTTACCTTCATTTAAACTAACGATATCATAAGAATTAAAAAGAGTCACATACATTTGATTTTCTTCATCTTCTAATATTACCTTGTAATATTCTCTTCCTGTTTTCTTTGATTTTTTGATTTCAATATTATTGATAATACCATAGACCAAATATGTTCCGTCCTCCATATCAGGTGGAATTTCCTTAGGACTATAAATATTTTCATACATCTTTCTGTCATTATGATAAATGTATTCTGAAAATTTTACAAAAGGATGTTTGGATATATAAAAATTAAGATATTTCTTTTCAAATACAAGAACTTCTTGATTTGTATAGTTATCAATGTCATTATTCTCTGCTATTATATTGTCAATTTTTTCTTTTAATATTTCCTTCTTCTTTAACCGTTTTGTTTCATTCAGTACTGTTTCAAGCAATTGTAGATTTTCAAATTGATGGAAATATTTAAGTCTACATAGAGGTTCGAAACTTCTCTTTGATATTTTTGTCTTATGTATCTCTTCAACCAGTTGATATATATTATCTGCTTTGAGTGAATTAATTTTCTCAATATCTGCATTTGATAAACCTTTGACAATATTCAATCCTAAACTTATAGCATCCTCTTCATAATTTACACCAAATTCATTTGTTGTAAAGCCGTGTTTAAAATCAAGGAATTTCATATTACTTGCTTTTGCTTCTTTTATGAACCAACTTAAATCATCAGTGGCAGAGTGATTAAGCAATTGTACATAATACTCCTTGGGATAATATACTTTCAAATACATAGAGATATAAGCATTCAAACTATATGAGAAACTATGACTTTTGTTAAATGAATATTCAGAATATTTTCCCATGATATCGAGCAACCAAGCAAGATCTTTCTCTTTTACGCCTTGCTCTTTTGCACCATTTTCAAATTTTTCCAACATATTATAAAAGTCATCCGTTTTTTCCTGATTGCCTTTATGGAGAAGCTTCAATATCTTTCTACCATTATCAGCTTCATCCAAACTGAAACCACCGATACTCTGTAATATAAACATAATCTGTTCTTGAAAAGCAGGAACACCGTAAGTTTCTCCAAGAATTTCCCATAGTGCTGGATGAATTTTATCAAGTCTCCTTTTTGCTTTATCAGCATTTGCTTTGTTTACTAAAAAATCCTTAACACCACCAGCTTCGATAACTGCAGGTCTCCACAATGCATTAATTGCTGTAAGGTCAACAATATTTCTAGGCTGTACTTTCTTTACCAGACTAACCATACCATCAGAACCAAATTGAAATATATCCCTTGAGTTACCTTTACAAAATTCATCATAAATTTTTGGGTCATCTAATTCAGATCTTAATATTCCCCTTTCAATATCTTCAATACCATATTTTTCTTCAACAGCCTTAATGGTTTTACTATTAATTAGTGCAGTATTCAAGCCCAATAAATCTAGTTTACAATATCCTAGTTCTCCAATTTCTCTTTCATCTCCACCTTCTTGCACTCCTGTTACCAAATCACCTTTTACTCTCAATATCGGAATATCAGATTGATTTAATTTCTTATTGCTAATTAGAATACCTGATGCGTGCCTACCTGGCTGCCTAATCATACCAACAAATTTATTACCTATGTCAGTTAACAGTTTAGCATTATCATCTATGAACTTTACTAACTTATCATCCCTCTGACTATTCGCAATTGTACGTGCTTTCTTTAACTGTTCATCAACAGGTAGATCAGATCTTATTGTATCGAAATAAGATGTCAATTTATTTGATAGTACGTAATCAAGTTTAAATATTCTACATAGATCCTTGACAACAGTCTTTGCTCCGAACTTACCAAAATTAGAAATATGACATACTTTATCGTCACCATACTTTCCTTTCAAATAATCCTCAACCTGTTTTTGAGTATCTGAATCAATATCCAAATCAACATCAGCTGGGTCTTTCCTAGCCGGATTAAGAAATCTTTCGAAAATTAGATTATGCTTAACAGGATCGATCTTAGTTATATCTAAGATGAATAGTACAATGGAGCCCGGCGCACTACCTCTACCTGCTCCCGTATTTCCACCTGTTTTATATACGAAGTTTGAAAGAATATCGTCCAATATCATAAAGTAATTAACCATATTCTTGTCAATTATAACTTCAGTTTCATACTTCAACCTGTCCAAATATATCTGTTTCTTATCTTTCGGTATCATTCCATTTTCATACTTCTCATTAAACTTCTTTGTTAGCTTTTCAAGAAACAGTCTTGTGCATTCATCATCATTGTCCATATATTTTGGAAAGTTATCTGGATAGATTGGTATGTCAATATCTACCTTGTCTCTTATTTCGAATGTGGAATCAATAGCCATATTCAGATAGTTCTTATCAAACCCTAGCTTTTCTGCATACGCATAAACATCCTGTACACTTTTTATGTAAAGATCTCTTACAGTATAGAACCAATCTTCAGGAGGATAGCTCTTCACATCTTGTCTTTGCTTTATTACATACAACAGATATTGTATTTGCCAATCATTTGGATATGCATAATGATAATCCAAAGCAAACACTGGTTTGATTCCGAACTTTTCAGTCATCTTAATATAGTAATTATCAATTTCAAGTTGTTCATCCATACAATTGAACTGAATTTCAAAATAGAAATTTTCATCAAACTTTTCCTTGAATTTACTAACCAACTTATCCAGATCATCATACCTCTTATTCAACAATAACTGATTGAATTCAGACTGCATGCAACCTGTCGTTATAATATTGTTATGATCAAGATGTTCAAACAACAAGTTCGAATTTACGAGGGGTTTCCTATAGAAATTCTCAAATCCAATATTCGAAAGTTGAATGATATTCCTCAACCCTTCATAGTTCTTTGCATAACATAGAAAATGTCTATTACTAAAATCTAAGTCCTCTTCATCTGTAGCAACCAAATCGTCATTCTTCTTTTTCTTAGATCTCTTTGCTTCGAGGAATACATCCACATCTTTATGATATGCATCGTTGACATACAACTCACAGCCTAATATAGGTTTTATATCGTTGTCTTTGGCCTCTTTATAGAACTTGAAAAATGAACACATATTACCATGTTCGGTAAGTGCTATCGCATCGGAGCCAATCTCTTTTGTTCTAGAAATTAGCTCATTCAACTTTGTTGATGCATCACCGAAACTGTATGTGCTATGTCCATGCAACGGAATGTAACTTTGGAAGTCACTCCCATCACCATATTCATTTACATAACCCATTTATTCTCCCATTTTATATAACGAAAATACATTGACCTTAATTATACCTTTCTCTAATCCTTTATAATAACTTCTTGCCTCATTATAAACGTAATCTAGTGCCTCTATTAATTCTACATTAATGATCCTAAATTCTGGTCCAAAAGCTAAGTTATTTATAACAACATTTAAATTAAGTACATTCTTCCTTATATAAAACAACGAATAAGGAGCAACATTATCTAAGCTATTTTCATTTTCAAAAAGATTATGGTTAGTTGGGAAATTGAGATCTATATCCATTGGTAATGCTAACTCTGATTTATCACCATACAAATGATATTCAAAATTGCATATTTCGTGTTTTGACACATCCTTAGTAACTTCTATTCTATCAAATAATCCAGTTTCAAATTGCTTTTCAATTCTTTTCTCCCAATCTCTATTTGTCAATTTCAGCATTATTTATTCCTTAATAGATACGAGCCAACTGCAATATCATTCGGACAATTTTTGTAAGCATCTTGTGCCATTAGCATTTTTGAAAATTTCAAAGGCCAATTGTTTCTAATCTCACTATAACACTTTTCAACAACACTACCAAATGTCAATAATGGGGTAAAATTTGCTATGTCATAGTAATCTTGCACAACATTTTCAAATTCAAATTTAGACCAAATGTAGTTATGATCCCAATGATACAAATCTCTTTCATCGTGCTCAAATACTAGTGTTATGTATAGATAACCACCAGGTTTTAAAACTCTCCTTATTTCATCTAAACATTGGTGTGCATAAAAACCTTTGTCTTTACAATGATCAAAAGCTTCCTGCATATACACTAAATCAAAATAGTTTGATTGTATAGGCAGTGGCTTATTGAAATCTCCAACAAAGAAATTTGAATGATATGCACTGTCTTCTTTTTCAAAATTCTCAAGTCCATCGACAATAAATGGGAAGTCAAAATCCATTCCCCAATATTCTTTTAATTTAAATCCATTCCTCTGAAAAAATCTAGATACAAATCCGTTATTGCAACCTAATTCAAGCATACTACAAAATCTACTAGATGTTTCAGAAAATACATGTTTTTCAATAACCCTCAATGCCGATAAGTTGTACAAATAAAATGTTAATGCATGAGAATCATATATATCTCCATACGATAATCTATCTACAGCATTATCAGTAGAACAATTACCTTTTGGTATAATATTTATACCGTCTCTAAATTGCTCTTGACTAGCATATATTCTTAAACTGTCGTTAAACTTAGCTTTGGAATAATACCAATCCATATTGAGTGCTTTATTTATCCAGCATTTTCTAAATTTCCCAAATTTATCAATACTTAGCATTACTCTCCTTTAATTCTTTTAGTATATAACAAACAGCTTCATCAACTGTTCCGTTATTTATAACATGAACAAATTGTTTTCTATGTTCACCTAACCAACCTTTTTTAAGTTTATCAAAAATATCTTGATATAACTCAATATGCTTTTCAAAATCCCTTACGGTATTTATATGCTTTTCATTTCTTGCAATTGCTCTTTTGTGTAAAACATTTGGATCAGACTCGATCAATACAAATGCGGTATCCAATCCAATTAATTCTCTAATCAATTTCATATTGTTAATGAAACTATTCTCTTGTCTATTATATAGAATATCATACACCATAGAGCAAATCGGAGATCTTGGACTCATAAAAACACTATAGTCTATTCTCTTTGCAAGAGCATGCATTATAGTATCTTTACCGCAACAATCAGTTCCAGAAAAAAATATCATTTTTGGTATCTATGTAATGAAGTGACATGGACGTTTATATTACCACATTTTAATCCAAGATAAGTTTTACATTGTTCCATAAGTAATAGAAACGTGTTATTATCATATTCCACATTTTCAATGTGTTGACTTCTCATAAATACAAACATATAGATCTTATCATTTCTTACCACAACTTGCAAAAGTGAAATACAACCAGCCAAATCTTTATCACCATCATAATCGGGGCAAATTACAAATTGTCTACTACCAAGATCATTCTGCAATTTTACCAGATGTTTTCCAAATTCTGTATATAAATTTTGTCTTTCTATTATATCAGCTGCTGTTCTTGCAGGACTATCATAGAATTCGTCTTCATCTGATAAAACATAATCAAGATAGAAAAGCTCATCATATTTTACACCGCCTGTTGTGACAACCCAACCTTGTTTATCCAGCAATTTAGTAAATTGCTCTTTTATCTCATCATTACTATAACCTATTTCAATCATAATATTCTTCTAACGACCTCCACACTTGCATTAAACTTTTCACATCATCATAATACGGATGATTATAAAATGGAAACAGTTCGTTAAATCTCTTTGAATGACCAACATGATCTTTAAGATAATCCTTTTCAGGATGCAGTCCTATGTAATTATACATGCAGTCATTCTTTCTCCAATGTTGTGTTAAATCTTGTATAAGATCTAGATAATAACCGAATGGTTTTGGTTCCCCTTTACATAAAACAAAATCATTTCTTTGGTCAGTAAATATGTCCTTTATTGGAGCATGCAATAACGTCGCAAACATATTTGCAAATTGCTCAATACGTATATAGTCTTTTTTGTAATCTCTATCTAGCAATACATTCAATGGTTGTTTGGTTCTTATTGCTTGTAATATCTTTCTCAATATCGAGCTATTATCATGTGGAGCATCACCATATATAAACACAGGTTTAATAACCATCAATTGACTATTGTTCAATGATTGTCTACAGGCAAGTTCACCAGCATATTTTGTCAAACCATAAATTGTCTTCGGCCCTATTTTTGCATTTTCATTAAAAGGTGAACAGCCAGGTTTCATATATTCGTCTGGATTATTGATTGCTGTTGTAGAAAAATATATCAATTTTGCATTTATATTTTTTACCATTTTTATGATATTCTGTGTCCCTATAACATTTGAATTTACAGCTCCAAATGAATCAGCTTCACATTTATCTGTACCACACCAAGCTGCAAGATGGATTATCCATAAAGCTCTATCTCTATTTGGAGCTGTTAAACTTCTCTCTAACTGATCAACCATTTTAGAATCTGTTATATCAACTTCATTTCTCTTTACTCTAGTACCATTAATGAAATGCAAATCACTTTTATATTCTTTAACTACATCACTTGACAAACCCATTGAGACAGCTTCATTTAACACAGTAAACTTGTTTGATTTCCACAACTCTCTGCTTATAAATTTGCCCAACATCCCTTGATCACCAGTTATATAAACTCCTGTTTTTTCCATAGACACTCCTTGTAATTTTCTATTTATAACACTTTTTGAACATATTATATACTAATAATCAAGCGATCTATTATTATAATCATATACAACGTCTGTCATGAAAGTATCGATGTTGTTGAGTTGACACCTAATAAATCTTCCGAATAGTAGAAGTTTGTTAAATTCAATTCTAGTACCTGCTATTGTCCAAGGGATATTTTGACAAAGTGCCTGGATATCTAAATACTTGACAACCCTATTATTAGCATAATATGGATAGAGATGATCACCAGGATTAGAGCCAAATAGATAACTTGGTATACATGTCACCATCTCAATAGTGTCAGGACCTTTAGGCAGTAGGTATGTTCGTTTCTTTTCTTCATCTTCTATGATCTGCTTACTAATATGCTCTTTAAATCTTTCTTCCCAATGCTTGACATCATACAAAGCGGCTGGAGATTCATATATACTTAGTGTCCATAGAATTTTTGCTGTCATATTTCTATCTCTTTTAGAGAGTCAATAACCATTATTCCAGAATCACACATTATTCTTTCTTCATTTGAACCATCAAAATAAGCAGGATTATATAGTTTTCTATTCCTCACTAAATATGTGGGAAAGACAGGTGATAGTTCTAATGCATTTGGTATTTCATCCTCAACACAAAATACGACATTGTTATTCTTGAGATTTTTGATAATATATTTTGCTTTCTCTCTATCCCAAATTATCGCATCATGTTTGATGTCGTTTTTTCTAAGCCATTGTAATGTGTCTTGATATATTCTCAAATATTTTTCATAAGGCCTTGCAGTTAGTAAGATTATTGTATAACCTAAATCAGATAATTTATGAGTAAATTCTATTGCACCTTGCTTAACACCCATATCTTTTTTACGGCCATATGCTCTATAAGATGATTTTATTCTTTCGTATGTTTCCCTGTCTTTTTTAACTTCATCTAAAGTTGAATGTGACGATTTAAGAGTGTAATTAAAGTAATCAATAAAATCACCAGGATAATCTGCAAGCACTCCATCAATATCGAGAATTGCTATCTTTCTTTCTTTATCTTCCTGAAGTGTCTTCATCAATTTATTCTGCATATACTTAGCATTGACCACTACACTCTTAGACATAAATTTTTGATATATATGCTCTGTATCAATATTATTCAAATACATCAATGCAAACAAATACTTCATAACATCAACACAGTTCTCTAAGAAATTATCTTCAAACACTTCCTCGTTTGTATCTTCATGCGTCTTCCAATTGACACTATCCAATAGTTCAGAAGACTCTTTCATCAATGCTAATATGAATTCTTTGTTCCATTTCAATAAAAATTTATCTGAATGTTTTTGTAAAGTGTCGTCTTCCCATATTTTTTCTTCAAATATTGCTTGCATATTATACATTTCATCTAATCTATCCATATATATGCTCTCTTATCTTTGTTATAATTTCAGGCAAAGTGTCAAATCGTATATCATGCCGCCACTGAGCTAACCGGCCTAGCATATAGATTTCATTTACATCTTGAATATTATGGCTTTTGGTAATCTGTATAGGGAAGTTTTCTTTTGCGTCTATTATTTTACATCCATCAATTATAGCAGCATCATGATGCTCAACAGTTTCGAACGTTATGTAGTCTTTAAAAAAAGTTTTTCTTGTATATTTACCATCAACTGAATAAACATAAGCATATTTTTTTGAGGTTTGCTCATTGATTGAATTATATTCAGCTATATAGAAATGCTTTTTATTAGTTGAAAAATCTAAATGCGGAATTTCTTTGCCCAATATACTAAACAATATTGTAACGGGTATTGTACTTACCAAATTATCGTAATCATATTTTACATTATTGCTATCAACAATCGTCTTTTTATTTAGATTTATGTTTTGTACTTTTGCATCAATTATTTGTCCTCTACTTCTAATTAATCTTTCCATTCTTTTAAACAACTCTATATAGTTATCTTCACAACCATCAAATATAAAATGATCAATAGAGTTTTTGCCTGCAGATAAAAAACTATGCTCATAATCTTCTCTATTTCTAGTAATCTTAGAATATTTCTTTTTGAAACCTTCAGATGCATCATCAGCTATAAAATGATTTTCACTAAATCCAATTTGAGCTGTATTGATTCTTACCTTTCCTAAAAAGCCAAGTAGCTCCTCATACATAAAGAAAAACTCTCGAGTCCATTTGTTGTATTGCAGAAGTCTTGGCCCGAGAGTATATTTATTTTTCAACAATCCCAGTGGATTGTCATCGAATATTTTAAAATTTGTGTCATACATAGCTAGAGTCAGTCCTGCAACTCCAGCTCCAATTACATAATTATTCATATATTCCCCTATAGCTTTGTCACCTTTACATTATTAGATAATAAGAAATCTTTGCCTTCTTTTAACCTGTACTCAGATAAATATTTGTATTCTTTTATGCCAGAAGCCACTATGAGCTTTGAGCAATTTATGCAAGGCGTCATAGTAACATAGATTGTGCAACCATCAGTCTTTATTCCATTTCTAGCAGCATATCCTAAACAATTATGCTCAGCATGTACACAATATAAACAACTACCGGATGCATCACTTTTATCTCCCTGATCAATACAGTGAGTTTGACCTGCAGCAGCTCCATTATATCCAATCGATATTATTCTATTATCTTCAACTAATAATGCAGATTGTTTTACTCTTGCACAAGTACTTCTGTAAGAAACTGCTGTGATAATTATCGCAAACAATATATCCCATTCCATTCTTTCCTTACTATACCACACATTCAATGAGAGACTTATATCTTCTAAAAGTCTCTGCATTAATAGTTTCCCATTCATAATACTATATGCCCTGTTTTAGAATTGTAAATCAATCCCTTCTTTACATGATATATACAATCATCTTTTTCATAATGGTTGCTAACTTGCCCTAATGACATGTGTCTAAAAATAGTGTCAATCAAAATATATTTTTCACACAGTTTTGGAACTATTGCTTCGAATTGTAAACCTGGTTTAAATTTTTTTTCTTTCAATTTCTTACCCCCTTAAACTATTTCACATGCACCACCGGCACATGCAGCTTCAGCTTTGTGATCTGTGTTATCTTTGTATTCTATTATCTGAGTAACATCAATTTCCCTAAGCTCATTAATCATATTGTAATATGTTTGTTCATCAATATCCTCAAATGGTGCTTGAACATATGCATGATCATCAAATGGAAGAATTGCCAAACCATTGTAGAACTCTCTATTTTTCCACATCCAGTCTCTCACCTTATTCCATTCATCATCCTTAATAGTTACAGTAGCTGAAACATTGTGTGTGTTATGTCCATTCCTATTTCCAGCCTTTATCCATTCTACATTTACTTTCTTCACCCTTTCCAATAATGTCAAAGCAGTTTCTTCAAATCTTGTTATACTACCATCAGGTGCTTTTTGAGGTAACGATACACATGCTTGAGTAGTTGGACTATAAACATCATCTTCTACTAATTCGGGATGATGATCGGCTAAGAATAGATACAAAGCTTCATTTTTCATGAGTCTCATTCTTCTAATATAGTAATTAGAATGCCAAGCGTGAATTCCCGAACTACAACCAAGAACGCAACTAGCAGTTCCTGAAGGTTTAACTGTTGTCAATCTTGCAGCTTTCTTTATCCCTATAATTTTAGAAAATACTGCATTAGTATTTTTTGATACTTGAGCAGCTTCTTCAAGATCTAATTCCAATACTTTTCCACTAGCAATACCTGTCATACCAACACCTAATAACGCATCCTTTTCAGTTGTTCTCTTCCAAATTTCTCTTAGATAATGAAAGTCAGTATATGAAGCTTGAAGTGTTCCTATAAAAGCAGCAGCGGCAACTCTATCATTAAAATCATTTTGTCCCTGAACATCACTAACATTTACTTCGCATAAATTACAAAATTGAAAAGCTCTCAAGCCAATTTCACAACAAGGATTTACTCCCCACTCAATATCGTTAGTGAAATAGATTCCAGGTTCTCCAGATCTACCATCCTTTATTCTATTCCATAGTGAATAAAAATCTTTTTTTCTAATTCTATGACGTAATGTGACAACTGAATTGTTTGCTCTTGAACGTTGAGGATTTAATTCCCAAAAGTTTCCCGCCTTACACGACAACATTTCTTCATCGTCAAAAGAAAAAAGAGAAATTAAAGCAGCTCGTCTAATTCCTCCAGCCAATACAGCATCGGCTATATAACAAATAATATCATGAACCTCAAGTGTACTAAGTTGTTCACCATTCTCTTTTCTATCAAGAATTTTTTTAACATTGTGCAAACAATCCTTAAGTGGTTCAGGTCCAGGTGCAATTCCACCTGATGTTTTTAATCTAGCACCTTTAGGTCTAATGTCTGAATAATCAAAATCAGGTTTAGATGCGCCTTTAAGGTAGGCTTTCATTAATGCTTTTACAGCATCAGCCCATCCCTCAATTGAATCACTAATCAAATATCTTCTTTTCTTTGTGGGCTTTATTACTGGAGGTAATGCTTCAATATGATGTCGTTGAACTGAATACCCTAATCCAGACCCTCCCAATAAAAGAAACATAATTTCTGAAAACGCTCTATAATCATCTATTGGAAGATATCCACAATTGTATATTCTATTTGGAGATATCTCTATCGGCTTTCCTGCAAATTGCATCGATCTCATCGAAGGTAATACTTTTTTGTCATGGACAAATTGATATGCTTGTCTTATCTCATTAGTAAACTCCCTCCCCAAGTGTTTGAATTTTTTTATATGCATGTTTTTATTTCTATCTACTATCTCTGCCCATGTTTCTCTTCTGTTTATCGTAGGTTCATACCTTGCGTATTTAGTATGAACTGTCAAATCCGATAGCACCTCCTGAGATATGTCCAATTCTTCTCTCCCTTATTTTTCTATTTCATAGATATTTTCTGAAATTCCATTATCTCTATGAAGCCAAAGTTCAATTCTTAAATGCTCATTATATTCCACCTGTACTTTATTTAACATTTCTCTACAAAATCTCTTCATTTTATCTTCATCTATATCTCTTCTTTTTACTGACTTTAATGGAAATGGTCTTGATTCTTTAGCTGATGAAACAATTCCCATTACTGAATATTTGTCTGCCATTTTTTCTTAGCCTCCTCTATGCAATTTGCACATAGATTATATGATCTATCAGGCCCTTTTCTCCCAGGTTTCAACTTTCTTGATTGAAGAGCCGCTTCATACATCGCTTTACATCTCATGCATACACACTTAATTCTATTCATTTAATATTCTCTCATATATTAATACGATTTTGTCGTTGCATACCAATTTCCTATAAAATTTAAGTTTGTCCTTCCACTCCAAACTTTTTCATGATTAGCATTTATTGTTCCACAATAAGGACATTCCTCTAGTCGTTTTTTCTTCTTGTATTTTTCCCATTCCTTAAATGATAGCATTATCTCAAAATGCTCTTTACATTCAGAGCATTTTAGTTCTTGTATAGGCATTACGACAACCCCTTTTTATTTTTAAAATCTACAAATACACCCTTAAGTGAATCTCTACCACTTTCTTTAGCATTAAATAGATCTGTCATGCCGTATGCTTCACCTTCACCTTCATTGTATAAATCAACTCTAGAAATTTCTGGTTTGAAAACAGCATCCAAAACAACATGATCGAGACCAATTCTATTTTTAGCAACATAAAATTTATTCCTTGAGAATCCACCTATAAAATCTGCAATTTGTGCCTTTACATAACCATCGGCAATAGTGTCTATTGTTACAACATTACTATCAAGTCCAGATCTATTAGTTTGAGAAGCAGTCCAAATAGGAATTCCTGATTCCATTGAATATCCTCTAAGCTCTTCATAAATTGCTTCAAGCTCCCAAACTTTTTGGTCGTAATTTTTAGTACTCCTCATAAGATCTGCATAATCAATTACAACCAAATCAACATCAAAATTAGAAGCTCTTAATCTATCTATATGGAACTTGATCTTATTGATATTACATGTCTTTGTGGGAAACTCTTTGATAACCAATTTACCACCATCAAATTCTTCGAGCTCCTTCTGGACAATATTATAATTATCTCTTAGTACTTTTGTTTCCAGACCTGTTATTCTTGAATCGTATCTCTTACCAATATTTACTTCTGACAATTCAAATGTATAGTGAATAACATTTTTCTTATTCATAAGAGCAGCATAACCAACTTGTGTCAAGAGAAAACTTTTTCCTCCACCTGTTGGTGCCATAAACACTCCCATCTCACCGCCTGCCAAACCACCATCAAGAAAATCAAGTCCATCTAATATAGGCCAGCCTGTTGGTATTGTTTTTCTTGTATCCAGAACTGTTCTTTGCTCCAATGAGTCAAAATATTCATGACCAATACTATCAATATGATAATGTCTTAATGCTTTTTCAATTCTACCTTTTATTGCATCTCTTTTACCTTTTTTGATCAGATCAACTGAATCATATATTGCATTAGCCATTTCTTTGTCAGCACAAAATTCATGTGTAGTATCCTTAACATGATCCAATTCAACTCTGTTTATATTTTTCTCAATTTCATTTACTATCTTTAAACATGATCCTGTCAAATCCGCATCATCTATTTTCTTTATTTCTATTTTCAATGATTCGTAAGTGGGAGTTAAATTATACTGATTATAATAATCAGTTATTAACTTCCACAAACATGTATGCGCATCTGTTGTAAAATAATCTGGCTTACATATTAAATTGTTTTTTTGAAAAAAATCAAAATCTAATATGGAAGCCTGTATTACTTTATTTTGGAAAAGTTTTCCAAATTTATCAAAATCATCTTTTGCCATTCATATCCTCCTATTATCCTAGTGTGATTTTCTTTGGGTGCACATTTGAGATGACATCAGTCCAAATTGAGGCATTTTTTGGCGAAATATTGTCCCTCAATAACAAAAATCGAAATGGTGTTATTTTAAACTTTGGTATTCTATTCGTAAAAGTTTGTTCAATTGCCTTAATAGATGCCAAGCTAATATTGGGATTTAGCAATTGCATCAATTCATAATTCCTAAGCAGGAGCTCTTTATTATCGACAATTTTTTGGTAAGTTAGTATTTTCTTTTCAACTTGCTCTTCCGAAAATTTGATAATATCATTAATTTTATAAATATCATTGGGAGCCTTTGGAGAATTCAAAAAAGGGAAGTATTTTAAAACTGTTTTTTGTCCAACTCCTTTTATCCCTGTGACATTATCAGACGCATCGCCCGTGATACATTTTAATATTATGTAGTTTTCAGGATGACACCCAGTCTCTTCCACAACATCCTCTATGCCATACAATTTACCAGTCTTATTCTCCTTTGTCCTGATGGGCCTGAATACATTTGTATTCTCATTAATAATCTGGAAGTAATCTCTATCACTAGTAATTATGATATTATCGAAATATTCAGGATCATTGAATATTTTTTGAGATATATACGCAATGACATCATCAGCCTCTAAGAAATCAACAGAAAATTGATGAAAAGGTAACATTGTATTATACTCCCTCATCTTCTTCAACTGATCCTTGAATGCCATTTGCTCCTTTTCAAGGTTCCCTTCAAATACTTTGTTGAATCCCCTGAATACTCTACCCTCTTTATACTCCGATGTTATCTTCTTCCTTCTATCAGACGAACCTTTACCTTCCCATGCACATAATACTATATCAGGCTGATGCTTCTTTAACAACGACACATAGCTATTCAACGTACCAAATAATGCACCAACATGCTCTCCATTATCATTGAATGTAGGTAACGTAGCAAAACATCTGATAAATAAATTCATTTGATCAAGATACAGCACCTTCTGCTTTTTCATAATAACTCCTTTATATTTTCAACTTCAACTTCACCAACAATCCAACGAACGTAGTCCAACTCCCTAATGTTTATTGCTATTTGATGTTTTGAAGATTTATTAAAATTCTTAGCTATATTAACTGTCATCCATGTTCCTGATCTAGGATAATTTCCTTTTTTTGGAAAAGCCCATAGTATATCTGCATCTAATACTAATTCAGTGTTTCTTAATCTATATGAATTGTATCCGTCATCTCTTGTTATTTTATTGCCCAATTCAATAACTTCATCAGCATATTTTTCAATTGAGTCTCTTGCAAATTCTGTTACTTGTTCTATAGTATCTGGAAGTATTACTTTTAAGGTTCTAGGCAATAGATGATTTTTTAATCGCCCACAATAACAAAGCATATCTGTATCAACACCTTCGGCTCCACCGAAACATAGAATATTGATATCTTGTCTTCCCATCATAGTATACGCAACCATTTTTAACTTATCTATATTATCTCCATTGAGCGAATATTTTCTAGTTCCTGTAAATGATACTTGCATGATAATCTCCTTTCCTTAATATAATATAACTATTCAGGAAAGTAAACAGGACTAGTAAATAAATACTAGTCCCGTCCAATTAAAAATTGCGGAAATCTTTATAATAGAGAGGTTATATTCTCTATATGAATGTGTTTAAACAACTTCCATTCTTCGTTTTGTTTCTCCCATGCGTCGCATACAACACCTCGATGTCGTGCTTGCATTGCAAATATATCATTGGATATCATAAATTGAAATTTTGTCAAAGTACACTCAGATTTGCAAGGTGTTTCTTCATTATCTATCTGAAGATGTTGACATGTACGACATGATTTATCATGATACCCGAAATTATTTTCTGTTAACGTTTTGGACATCGTCCACCTTCTCATATTTAAAGTTTAAGTATTGCTTTTCAAAATATCCCTGTAATAGCTTGACTAAGTCGTATGAAGTTACAGTAGCAGAATGCTCCATCTTTCGTGTCTGATTATTCAGCTGCGAGTATACTTTAAACTTTGTCATCTTACTTCTCCTGTTAATTATTTCTCTACGGTTTTAGACAGTCTAACAGCTATTGTGTCACCTGTCCAGATACTTCCCTTTAATTCATCCAGCTTACTATATCCTAAGTAACTCATCGCACTTTTTAAACCATTTACATATTCATGCACAACTTTTTCTACTGGACCTTTACAGGATACTAGACTTTCTTTTCCTTCTACAAACCTATTTTTTTCTTCACCATCCCAAATCTTATAATCTTCAATTACTCCTTGTGATGCCATTCCTCTATACCTTTTATATTTCTCCATATCTTTTAGCTTCTTTTCTACAAAATATTCCCAATTTCTATCTCTCGTTATATCTGTAGCTGTTTCTTCATATAATTGTATTCGAAATTTAGTTTCAGGTATAATTTCGCTTTTATATTTCACATATAAATTACCAGAAGCTTCATCAGTTCCAGCGAATATACTTCCTGATATTACTGCATCTGCACCACAAGCAATTGCCTTAACTAAATCTCTTGGTTCTCTAATTCCTCCATCTAATAGTAATGAAATAGAATCCAAACCTGCAGTTGAAGATGGATCTGCAATGTCGCTTCTTTCTAAGAAATCATTTCTAACAGCTTTCCATCCATAATATAAAGACGTAACAGGTGGACATTCAATTCCCGTCTGGACTGATGTTATACATTGTGAACCTATTCCTATTCCATGTCTTACTCCATCAGCTCCTAGATTAATTGCTCTCTTTACTGACGATTTTGTTTGAGTGTTTCCAATAATGAGATCGCATCTAGTTCCGCTAATATCCTTTAGATATCGCATAAATTCTTCTATGGCAATTGACGAACCATTTGCTGTATCAAGAAAAGCAACATCTACAATATCAGGTCCAGGTGACGCCCTCCAAAACATATTGAGAGCATCCATTCTCTCATGATAATCTTTCAATCCAATTGCCACATAACATTTTCCAGATTCCTCTTTTATTTTCTTAGCTTTTTCTACTTGATCTGAAATAGGCATAAATCTATGAAGAACTCCAGCGGCTCCTAGTTTATTCAAAGCTATGCACATCTCGACATCCGAAACAGTGTCCATAGGCGATGAAATCAATGGAATTTTTAAAGCATGATTCTTTGAAATCTTTGTAGAAATATCAACTTCTTTTCTTGATCTAATATTTGTACTATCAGAACAAGCCAAACCAATATCGTCGAACCCTAATGCGGGCCTTATATCTTCTGGTCTCATTCATACCAACTTTCTGAAAAATTGATGTTTTCCATAGTTTGCTCCAATCTATTTTACTTATTCAAAAAAATCTGATTATGAAACCCAAAAATGTAGTCAATGAAGCAACTGTCATCAAAGACCAAGCCCATACGGGTATTTCACGATTTTTATAAGAAGTTAGAAACTCAAAAAATGCTATCCAAGAAACAATTCCTCCAAATATCAATCCTAAATTTACGATCAAGTCTTTCACAACCTTCCTCCTTAATTTATTTTATTATAATACAAAGGTCCTCGCTTATAAATAATAACAAGGACCTATTTTTGATACCCAGGAAAAGATTCGAACTCTCATTTACTAGTTTAAAACTAGTGACTTTGCCAATTGGTCTGGCCGGGCTTTAATCATTGGTTGCTATTATTCCTTCGACATATTTTAATTGAACTACAATGACATTTAAGACCGTTTGTTTCTATTTGTATAGTTTTATATATACCTATATGCTACATGCCGTTAAACTGTCCCTTTCGGTCCCTTTATTGATCAATTAATAGATAATAGAGCTAAGTTGTTGTTATTTAATAAATTAGTATATGTTTAATTATAAATGTAAGTATAATAATAACAACAACTTAACTAAATTAAAGAAAAACCTTGTCTATATGATGTATTTAGAGATAGATAAGGGGTTCAATCCTTGGTGTGGTCTGAATCGGCATTTTCATCGCCTGAACCAATTTCCTCTAAGAAATGATCGTTTTTTGCTTAGTTTTTTCTTTATCTTGTTTTAGTATCACATTTCTTATTTCTTCAGATCTTTCTTTATCGCCCTGGATTGCATAATAAAGTGCTAAATATGCTAACCTATTTCTTTGTTCTTTGCTTTTTTTAGAACCAGCAATGTTTTCATCATTGTCATAATTAAATTTTGAGAATTTCTCTTGCATATTCCGTCACCTGAGTAAAATGTCATTGTTTCAAGGTCCACTTGGTAAGAGCTTTGCTTAGGTTACCAATCTAAATCGGTCGGTACCTATAGACCGCCTTGAAACAATATTTGGTACCCCGTACTGGACTCGAACCAGTATTCGCGTGATTAGAAGTCACGTGCCTTAATCCCTTGGGCCAACGGGGCAAAAATATCTTTTTTTGTATGCTAACAACTTTCTAATAATCTTGATTTAACTCTTTACAAGTTTTTACTTCTGCCCCATCATCTTCTAAAATCATAAGATGAGTATCACATAAATATTTTCTGAACGGATGCCTTCTTCCTGTATAACCATCCATCCTTCCGGTTACCAGAAAATCAGCCTCAACATCAAAGTCTCTATCATCATCTGCACCAAGCTCACCATTCTTACATTCTGAACAATATTTGAATCCTGCTTTTCTCATATGTTCCATCCTCTTTCGATTTTATCTACATATGAATTACAATATGCATAATTAGGGCAAGACCTTATTAAACTATCACAACTTTCGATCCTTCTTGAAACATGCGCAAAACCATTGGCCGCATTTTTTACAAAAAGCAATTAAGCCAATTATTAAAGCAATTTCTAAACCGCAATAGATTTTCATTAATCCAACCTGCTTCCCGAATATGCCTTGATTCCGTGACTCTTGAAAACCTTTGTCATAGCATCTGCATATCTTTCTTTACGAGCTATAGATTGGCCGAATTCACTAACCCAAGTTGAAACACCACCATAATAATGCTGGCCAGCAAGGTTATGTTTCTTCAACCATTTTGCAAATTTACAGTTGCCCGGCTTTACAACAACCCAAGCAAATCCACATGCACCTTCTCCAACAAACCATTCTTGTCCACCGGGTTTCTTCTTCCCGGTCAATGCTTCGGCTTCATAAACCACCATAGGAGTTGGCGTAACATTCTCTCCTGCTACCATTCCTGCCTCATGACCTTCATCATAAATCTCTCTGCACTGTTTCTCTGTAAGAGCCATTTTAGAACCTTTCGATAAGATTAACACCTTTTATTGAACAGTTATAATATAATCAAATTTCGGATGATTGTAAACAAAGATTGAAAAATATCTAAAATCTTCAATTTTGGCACCTCCACCGGGAATCGAACCCAGATTACCTGATTAAAAGTCAGATACTTTACGCATTAAGTTATGGAGGTGTAAATTTTCGGCCGCGTTGGGAGATTTGAATTATTCACTGTTATCTCTTTCTATCAATTCTTTTAAAATCATTTGTGCATTAGACAAATTTTCCATTGCTCTCTTTGCTATTATTTTTAATCTTTCAACTTTTTGCATTTGAAGCTTCAAAAAAGCTTTTTCTCTTGCACAATTATCTTCGTTAACCCTGAACATTAAATAATCCCCTTCTTCTAGAATCTTCCTTTGATGTAATTGGAATTACTTGGACTGAAACTACTTTTTTAACTCTTGGCTTGTTCTTCTTTGGAACCAATTTCTCGATTGTAATAACTCCTCTTGAGAAATCTGGAGTTGTAATATTGTCCATTCTCATTTTCAGTCTCTTCATCTCTCAGCCATTTTGTAATATCCCAATGGATAGTTATTTGGTCTTTTTTGATTTGGCCTTGTTGTCCTTCTCCTTGTTATTCTTCAGAATCCTAGATTTTATTTCCTGAAATCTCTCGGAGTCCCGCCTCAGACCCGCTTTGGGCGACAGTTCTGCTATTTGTTCCTGAACATTTTCGATTCTGTCCCCACATGCAGGATGGGTCGAGAACCACCCTCTTGTCCACAGTTGTTTCGATTCTCCCTTTGATTTTTGCTTTGCCATCAATTTTTCAAAGAATGTGGCCATACCTTCTGGATTAATACCAGCTGCGTGAGTTTCCTCCACGGCAAAAAAATCTGCTTCACGCTCCGCATCTCTCCCATATCTGAGCAATATGAGACCTGCACCAATCGTTGCCACCCCGCCGGCAATCTTACGAGTCAACGATGAATTCTTTCCTCCAGCTGTCAGTCCCACGATCGCAATGAGACCATACTGCTTAGTGATCTGCCGGGCACCATGTTTGCCCACCACATGTCCGATCTCGTGTCCGATTACTCCCGCGAGTTCAGCCTCGTTCTCAGCGGTTGTGATCAATCCCCTGTTGATATAAAGCCATCCACCTGGAAGCGCAAATGCGTTAACCTGATCTGTATCCACAACCTTGAAGGAGTACTTCATCCCAGGTCGCCTGGAATGTCTGACCAGAACTTGTCCGAGGCTGTCAATATAGGCAGATACTACTGGGTCATCATAAATCTCGATCTCTCGTTCAATTTCTCGAGCTGTCTCACGCCCGATCTCAATCTCTTGCTGAGTGGTCAAGATATTGAACCGACTTACTGTCGCGCAAGACAATGTGCTTAGTGCAAAAGCCAGATAAACTGCCCTGATAGCACCGTTTCTCGATGACATAGATAATATAAATCTTAGAAATTTCATTTCAAACCTTTCGTTTGTGCGAAAAGTTGTTTGGACTGCCAAAGCACGGATAATGATTAATTATTCTTATTCATCTCTTCTTCAATCATTTCGATATTTTGAATATTCAAAATATCTTTCCTACTCATCCTTTCTCTCTTTTTATCACTTTTTTTCTCGGAACGTGTCCTGTTAATCTTTTCTGCATCCTGATCCTTATTCCAGTTTCTGTTTGTGCGTGACATTGTCTCCATTTCCTACGTTAAAATTTGGCAATCCGTAAAAGTCCGGATTGATATTTTTTTTGGTGGAGTGGAAGGGATTTGAACCCTCATAAAGCATGCGTGCAAGGCATGTGCCTTCCCTATCGAGCCACCACCCCTAATTATCTCTCTCCATATTCCGAATGTCCAAGAATTTCTGGATAAGAATTTGAAGTATCTATCAAGTTCACATATTCATTTGAAATCTTAAGAAGGTTGTTATAATCTCCTGACATTGCTTCATTTTGATAAAGTTTTACTTCTGATCTATCAATCTGCTTCAATACATTTGCAACTGCTCCCATTACTGCGAAAGCATTTCCTTCTGGTCCTGAAAGATTCAATACTATATCCACATCATACTTCGGTAATGCATTCCTGACACTGAGTTCCATCTAGAGCTTCCTTTCGCATTTGAGCCTTTTCTTGAGCTCTGTTATACTTCAAACCTCTTCCCTTTTTAGCAGGGATTGTTTGTTCTGCCTTATTTGGCAGAGGGATTCTCTGTTTCCAACTTTCAATTACGATTCTCATATCGGCCTCAACACTTCCTTTTCTCTGTCATCGAGTTCAAAGACAATTTCGATAGATATGTATAAATATACACAATTTGAAGCAAATTATAAACAAAGAACTAAAATCTTTTTATTTTTTTTGGGGCTGGTGTAGGGTAATGATCCCTATTCTCCGGGTTACAAATCCGATGCTTCACCATTAAAGCTTCACCAGCTTAATTTCTAATTTAATATTTCATGTGATCCTTCACATGCCGGACAAAGATCAATCCATAATGTAATTGTCTCTTTACCGTGAATTCTTTCATGCTCTTTTCCAATATTGTCAAATTCAATTTTGACATATTGTTGAGTCTTTGGACATTCAAATTCAACTGGACCTAAACTTACATGATTCTTGAAACTCTTTGAATAACTCAATTTTCAACCCTTTCTAATCACATGAACTGTATCTGTTCATTGTTGCAAAATAAACTTTCTTTTCATCATCGTACTGGATCTTTTCACCATTGACATTTTCCAGTACTCTTGTTCCATAACCATAAGGATGGTAGCTTCTCATGTAACCTTGAATTGCGATTTCCATATCAACTTCTGTATCAGCTTCCAACCTTTTCCTTACGATTGCCATTTTGCTATCCTTTCCATTTTGCTATCCTCATACATGTATGAATCTCTTTATTTTATGTTTCTGCCTTAATTAATATATATATAATATAAACAATTGAGGGTTTATAGTAAACAAAGAATCAACAAAAAGATGAAAAAATATAAAAAAAACCTACCAATTTGTGTAAGTTATTGGTAGGTTTAAACTTGCGTTACTTTAAAGTTTAGTTTAAAGCTCCAAACCCTCCACCCAACCATCCGGTGTTGCAACTTTATGACCCTGTAAGAGTTTTCTGAGACCCTTCAAATTGGTAGTATAATACCTCTTTCTATCTTCTCCAGGATTTTCTGATACCGACTCGAAATCTCCATTTCTAAATCTGGACGCTGCCCTTGCCTTTGAATTCTGATCTTGAGCAAAGTTCTTTAATGTTGCAACAGCTTCTATAACTTCATTTGTAAAACGTGGTTGTGGCATTTGCTTCCTCCTTGTATAAAAATATGTTACTCTTTAATTAGTTAATTACTTATAAAAAATGATTAAATGTTTTTAAACTTCATCCCCTTCATATTTTTCTAATACTATTTCTTCATCTCTCTTTTCAGGATCCTGTTCAATATACATATCTTTCTTTATTAAACCTACAAAATGCTCTTTTAGTTCTTTTTTACTTCTTATAAACGAATTAAAATCCTTATTCTTGAATTCGAATGTTTTACCATTATATTCAATAGAAGATTTTTGAGCACTTATTTTTGTAACAAGCTTTTTAGATTTCAAATATTCAAACCAACCTTCTTCATCTATTAAGCCTTTGTCAAAGTATATGTTAAGAGATGCTTCCCTAAATGGAGGTCCAAATCTCGTTTTCATAACTTTAGCTCTTGTTCCTACTCCTAATACATCCTTACCTGCAGTAATCTTTCCCGCTGTATATAGTCTAATTCTTACATCAGCAGCAAAAGGTATTGCATTTCCACCTGGAGTTGTTTTTGGATCACCGAATATAACTCCAATTTTATCTCTTAATTGATTGAGAAATACTAAAGCAATTCTTTGGTCCCCGATCATCCTTATGATCTTTCTCAAACCTTGCCCTATAAGTCTAGCAACCAATCCTACTGTTGCATCTCCAGTATCACCTTCCATTTCTTTTCGGGTTGATGTTTGGGCAACACTATCCCAAACAATGGTTAACAACTTATTTTTATCATTTGTTCTTACTTGTTTAATGATTGTCTCAATCATATTAAACACATCTTCAACTGTATCAGCCTGTGTATATATTAGATTTTTTTCAGGCTCCAATCCAAGCATTCTAAGAAAATTAATGTTAGCAGCATTTTCTGTATCAATAAGAACAGACACACCACCTTTTGCAGCACAATCCTTAAGAATCATATAAGCCAATAAAGACTTTCCTGTTGATGGATCTCCAGAAATCTCTGTTAATCTACCGACGGGTATACCACCTGAAGCTTCAGGATTGTTTGATATAGACATATCTAAAACCGTACTTCCAGTACTTAACCATTCTTTAACATCAGTAGGGGAATCATCCTTTCCTAATATATAGACAGACCCTCCTATTTCAGATTTAAGACTATCAATCAGGATATCATTAAATGTGCCAGGAGAAGTGTCTTCAGAATCATCTAATTCTTCTGAAATAACTACTTTTCTCTTTTGCATTAATTATTCATCCTCATTTTTATCGATCATATTTTGAAGTTGGTTACTCAAATCAGCAGCAGACTTTCCTTCGACAGGAGCTGAAGATTCAAAGTTCTTCTCTGTTCCCATATTGCTTTCATCACCTTCATCACCACTGTTAACATATGCATTAAGGGCTTCCTTAACATCATCAGGATTTCTAAAAGTAAATATCTCTTCAATATCTACACATGTTTCAAGAATTTTATTTGATTCTACAACCGAATCAGCAAGTGGAGAAATCTTAGATTTAATACCATCCTTAACCTCAGAAAAATTGGTAAGATTATAGAATTTTCCTGATTTATCTTTAGAAATTACTGTAACCTTAAATTCAGGACTCTTCTCAATATCAGTAATATCAATACCTGCATTGAGAAACTCATATGTATGTCTTATGATTGCATCATAAATTGTATTACTGAATCCCCAAAATTTAACCCCTTCTTTTCTTTCATCAGGATCAATCTGTACAACTGGTAGATGAACTCTTTCATTTGGAAGAAGAACATTTAATGCCTTCTTAAGTTCTTCTTTCTCATTACCTTCAGGTGTTTCCTTAAATTTGTTATACGTTGCCCAGCCAAAGTCGCAAACTTCACATTCTTCATTCTTCATTTTCTTCGGACACAACATGCTATTCATTCCAGGTAGTCCATAATGAAACCAGAGATGAATGAAAGGATCTTCCAGATTCATTTTATATGGAACAATCTTAATGACTGCACTAATCTCATCATTACCTGGATCTAATCTCCAAAGTCTGTCTCGTCCTACCCAACCTCCTGAAGATTTCTTTGCCTTCTGTGGGTTATCCAATATTTCCAACTTTTCCTTAATCGCTTCTAAATTTAATGCCATTCTCTTTACTCCTTGTAAAAATTGTTTTTGTTTGTATTCCTTATACAAGCTTATAATTTACCTGAACATATTAATAAACTATAGTTAAATTTTATTTATGTATTGTTTCATAGTGAAACCTTTCCATATAAATAAAAATTAACGATTAAAGACTTGCTTTCATAATCTTATATGCTGCTGAAACTATTTTTGTTTGATCTCTTCTTCCTTTGGAATACCATTCGCCCCAATTTAACCAGGCGGTTGCTTTTGTCTCAAAATGAGGCTTACCAAATGCTTTCTTATCTTTTACTTTTACAATGAAAACATGAAACTTACCAGACCAGAAAGTTCCAATACTAAATAGATTTTCTACATTAGATTTCTTTAAACCCAATTCTTCATTTGCTTCTCTATAAGCTGCCTGAACTGGCGATTCACCTGAATCTATTTCACCTTTTGCAATTTGCCAGTCTGAGCCCCCAAACTTTGAATCCGAGGGTTTCATAAACATCATTTTTATCTTGCCATCTTCAATGATGAAGGGAATCATTCCTGCTCTTATAGTTTCTTTAGCTTTACTCAATTTCATTATTAATCTCTTTCTCCTATTTTTCTCAGATTATCTCTTATTATATAGATAAAGAAAGACTTCTATTGTACAAACCTCAATGAATTAAATTTAAGATTGTCATACTATTGCCACAGTCTTCTTTGTTTTCTAGAATTTCGCCTTCTTCTATGTGACTTAATTTTTTCAGATCGAATACGCATTGTATCCTGTTGTGCAAAAGTTAATACTCCCATCATATTTTCTCTATGAGTAACATACAACGTTTTTACTTCTTTCCTAAATAATCGTCTTATTTTACCAATTTCTATTCTTTGTTCTTTAGTTAATTTCAATCCACGAAAATTCACAGCCTGTCTTCTACGTTGGGGAGGACATTGATAATACTTTCTATTTCTTTTATTCTCAAATCTAAATCTATCTTTTTCCATTTTTGTTTTTTCTAACAATACAGGTCTAGCCAAGTCTGACTCTACTTTATAACTTGCAACAGGATTTATTGATAGTACTGTAAACCCTAAAGCAATTGTGATAATCATCGTTATTTTTCTACTATATTTTTTCATACAATATTCTCCTTATAAAATCTTTATTTAGCACCATTTACTATTGCACATACACCAGCGATCATTTGCATCATTAATATTTTTAAATTTTATTACAATCATAAACTTCCTCTTATAATACTTCAAATGTTTCTGGTGCAAATCTTCTACCTTCGAATACAGCTACTACATCTTTACCTTTTTTATTGACAAATTGTCGTGCTTTCATTCTATCTTCATCGAAACATTTTGTTTTTATACATGAAGAGTCTTTAAAAATTTTCCACTGCTTATCCTTATATATAACATACCAATTCATGCTAGCTTCCTTTCTCTTTTTTTTCTGTCATATCATAATTTCCTCTTCAACAGAACCTGTAAACTTTAACCATTCAGCTCTTTCTTTAATTGTTCTTGCCTTACCAAATTTTACAGCAATCCAAGATGGTCTTTTTGGCTCATTAAGAAGACTCATATTTGCCTCAGCTGGAGTTTTATTTCTTTTCTTATCATTACATTTTTTACAACAAAAAACAATATTATTCCAGTTATTTCTTCCACCTCTAGATTTTGGTATAATGTGATCAAGAGTAGCATCAAATTTATTTATTTTTTTCTCACAATACTGACATATCCCCTTATCTCTTTCGTAGATTGATGACCTACAAAATTTTATTGTATACTTTGGAATGCCATTATATTTTGTCAGCGCAACTACATTTGGTTTGAAATGTGAATCCTTTGGCGACCTGATAAATTCATTTGAATCATTATCCAGCCTTGCGGAAATTTCTGTCCATTTATCATAATTTAATGCTTCAAATTCATATGCAGCCATTCTATCATGCCGATCCCGCATATTATTAGGAACTATAACTTGAGCGGCTCCTACATATACTATGCCAATAGCATCTTTAACAGTAGTAATATGAATTGGAACCCATGATTTATTAAGAACAAGAACATTATGTTTTAAAACCTTTGATCTCATTTTGTATCTCACTTATAATAATGAAGTTAATTCAAAAATATTCGTTGCATCCTCTCCCTTTATATAATATTCTTGAAACTCTGAAATATTAGACAACCATTCTATTTTTTCTATGTTTGATTTTTCGGTGAGCAACGAAATATATCTATTATAAATATTCCGAGTTAAACGACAATTTGTTTCAGATACTTTTAAGGAATCCTCCATTATAGTCACAGGCTCATGCATCATAAACAAAGAAGATTTATAGCAATATTTATTCTCTCCTGTAAGAAAAACAACAACAGCAGCAGAAAAACATTTTGCTAATGCAACAGTTGTTAATTCAATCGTATTTTTATTAGCCTTAAAATAATCATACAATAAAAAAGCGTAATCGAGGTCGCCTCCGTTTGAGTCTATAGATAATTTAACTTTTAATTTGCCTACTGGTGAGTGTTGCCAGTCTTCCATTTTGCTTATTAAAGCAAGAGTTTTCTTCTTGGTTATGTCATAATCTATTATTATTGTCTTATCAAACGTATCCATACATTCCCTTTCTTTTATAACCTATTAATACAAATATGAAACTATATAAACTCACTGTGTTTAGTATTTTTCTGTGCTTCGGGCATCACAATTTGTAAAAAGTGTTGCTTAAATTGTTTTCTCTGTGTTCTAGATTCTAGTGTATTATATATGTTATATATAGTATAAATAGCCTTGTTAGACTCGTGCGGCTTACACAATTGTGTACAATTGGCGAATTTCTCAACATTATCTATCTGATTCATCACCTCTTGTCTCTTCTCAATGTCATTCCAAATCTCAATAAAAGTTCTATCATGCAAGCTTCCATATGAATATTGCTTATGACCTCTATGATTTGGACAGACATAAACATTCCCATCAGCTCCAATGCAGGGAGATATTTGAGAGCCAAGACACTTCTTGTATGTTCTGCCCAATAGCTCAGGATCATCTTCTAGATCTTTGAAGTGATAACCATTGATCTGGAATTTATCACCAAGAATTTCCTTTGCTTCTTCAAGTCTTGGCTCTACTTCTTTATGCCAGAACTCTGCTTGCCTTTGGATTCCACCTTCTCTTTCTGCATTTACGATTTCTGGCTTGTATTGACAATAGTCTACAGGGATATTTTTAAATTCTTCTGCGAATAAAACTATGCCTTTGCATGTATCTGGCGTAACTACAAAACCAACTCCAATATCCATAGCTTTATCACCTTTATAATGCAAAAATCTTCTTCCAAGTAATTCTTCTACATTTGTTTTCATTATATCCCAATCATTTTTACCTTTAATTGTTCTTCTAACTGTATTATATGTTTCTGCATCTCCTGCATCTATTGAAATTCTAACCCATGTCATATTATTTATTAATGTGTCAAATAAATCAAAAGTATGAAGAAGTGTTCCATTCGTAAACATGCCCATCTTCACTCCATTATTACCAAGATATTCTATACACTCTTTCAGTGCTGGATTTGCAGTTGGTTCACCTCCACCTGTCCAATTAACAGCTCTCACTTCCATTGCTACCAACTCTTCACATGTTCTCATCATCAGGTTTCTTGATAACATATTTCTATTGAATGTTGGCAGCCCTTTAGATTCAGGTAAATGAATGTGTCCACTCAAGCAGAAAAAACACCCATGATTACATGAGTTTGATGGATCGAACTCAACTAGTACTGGTGCTGTGTTTCCTGTCTCTATGAACTCCATGACCCTGTCAGCATTTGCTATAACTTTCTTTTGTGGGTCAAATATATTGTTGCTCATTTGAACCTTTCCTTATTTTGACATTTTCACATACATTTTAAAATTCTTCTAATTTCATTTTATGCTCAATAATTTTTCTTATGATTTGGAAAATATTTACATTCTCATTTTTAATATATTTCTGATATTGTTTGAATATTCTCTTATTATCATTATAGCTTAGATTCTTAGGCATAGACTTTATAAACCTATCCAGATCACCACTCTTTATTGTTTCCCTTACTTTTGTACCACTAACAGCTCTACCACTTCTAGGTATCTCATTTATCTTGTAGGTAACATTTTGATAGTTCCATTTCCCTTTAAATTGTTTGATATATTCCGGAATTCTATCACTACCTGCATACATATTTACATGAGTAATATTTGTCATGTCAATAAATTGTTCTATTAAATTTGGAATATATCCTGTCTTTATTGGAAATATTTGGACATTCTTATTCTTGATGAATTTCTTTAAAATATTAGAGCGCATTTGATATGGTATTGGATTTGACAGATCTTTCTTTTGTCCTGCAACAAAGACATATACCTTATCATTCTCTTTCAATGCTTTACTAATAACTTTCATATGGCCTGATGTTGGAGGTTGAAATCTACCAACGATTATACCGACCTTCATATTTTTTGGACCTTCTTTCAATATTCTCTTTCTTATAGTATTTCTAATCTCTTTTATCAATTGGTAATCTTCATTAAGTTTTTGTAGATTTTTTTGCCCTAAGAATATTCTTAATAACTGTACTGAATTACCTTCGGGAGTAGATTCACTTATTCTTGATATCTCCTTTATGTAATCAGTAAGCTCTTCTTTAACATCTAGAAATGTTTCTCTTGTTTTACGTATATGAATTGGATCATGTTTAATATTTCTTTTAAACGTCCCTTGTCTAACATTGAGAGTCTTTTTGATGCCAATTTTTTCAAATTCTTTCTCTAATTTATTAAGTTCTTTCAAAGCCTTTTTTGCTGAATTAATAAATTTAGTTTTTGCCTGACCATGTTGCTTAAAGTTGAAGCCTTGATCACTAAGGAATCTTAATAATTTCTCATTAGCAACAAATCCTTTATATTTCTTATTTATATTCTTAGTTATTCCTGGTGATTTTAATCCTTTGATTCTAAATACATTTTCAGCTATTTCGTTTTTAAATGTAGCCAAAACACCAAACACATAACTATTCGCTTCGCCAGCACCGCCGGTTGCCATTGCCCTATAATACCATAAAAATTGATTGATTAATGGAAATACAGAAACTATCTTAGATAATTCACCAGTCTTTAAATCTTTTATGACAACACCTTCAGGCCAAGAACCTCCTATATTATTTCCTTTGTCGTCAAACTCAGGTGGTTTAGTCATTGTACCAGCAGATATCTTATTAAGGATCTGATCGATCAGTTTGTCTTTGATCTGCAATTGCATCTTTGATATATCACTCTTTACTCTTTCTCTTTCTTTCTTTATTGCTTCTTTATCTTTCCCAACAGCTCTCATTGAAAGTATGTCATAATTAGACATGTCTTTAAATATTCTATTCTTGTTCTTTAAATAGGCTTCTAATTTTTTGATATCGCCACCAATAGATATCTTAAACTTATTTGATCTCAATATTTCTTTACCTGAAAATTTATATGTAACTGTCCTATTTTCCTTTTCAACCTTTTTTGTTTCATGATTATAGAAATATACATCAATCTTTGCACTTAACGATTTGAGTTTGTTAACCAAATAGTTATACTCGGCATCATGAATTATAACAAAATTATCACCATACTCTATTGCATTTGGTATAGCTTCAAATAAAACTTCCGTTCCAATATAATCACCAGGCTTCATTGATTTCTCAATTATATTTTTACCTTTACTTATAGCTGCAACAGCAGTTCTTATTGCATTATACATTGGCTTTTTTGGCCAATCATCTGGTGATGTTTTATGTTCAGGTTGTCCCTTAACATCTCTAGAAAAATATAATCTTCCATTATCATCTAACCCAAAGCCTAAATTCGCCGATCCATCAAACTTGACACTAAGTTCTAATGACTTATCTTTATTAGCAAGCTTTCGAACAGTGTCAAGAAATTTATCTATCTTCAGATCATTAATATGAGCAATACCTTCATTTATTATAATATTCAATTAACTTCCTCATTAACAATGTTTGTATAAATATCAATCAACAACCCTTTCTTTCTTACATTCATCTAATAAATATTGGGCTCGAGCTTTTGTTGTGTGGTATTTTTTAAGATGCTCATATGCGTATGAAGCGATTGCTAACCAGCTGTTACTAGTCAATAAAGTGTCAATATTTTGAGCAACAGTTTCTTCTTTCAATTCTATATAATGAAAGCCCTTTTCAAAAGGATATGGCATATGAATAAGAACAGGTTGTGTTAACAGCATACATTTGTTTGCTATACTCTCCCAAAATCTAGCAGCATTACAGCCATAAGCACCATAAGCATCAACAGATATTTTCGACATAGACAATACGCTGAAATAGTCGGCATGATCTCTACTACCAGTATCTATTGTAGTTGCAGATCCTCCTCCATATAATTGACCAATAATACTTTCGGGAATTTTTGCTTCTTTAAGCGCATTTTCTATTCCCACTCTCCAATGCTTCATATCATCATGAGGCCCAAACATACAGGCAACATTAATTTTTTTATCATCAGGCTTCATATTCATTTTACCATAAGCAAAATATCTATTTTCAGCTGCAAATGGAAATGGTCTTATGTTATCTGGATGCTCTTCACTTAAAAGCATTTCTCTTTTGAAGTAAAGCGGGAAATTATGAGGCTCTTTTCTATATGGACTAGTGTCTTCTCCATCAATATAGACTGTAACTTCGCGTCTGTTTATCTCATCTATTATATGCTCTTTAACTCCTTGATTAGATGTCATTATGATCAAGTCAGCTTCTTTACCAAATTTTATTAATTCATCGTCATTGTCGCAATGATAGTTATGCTTGCCTGGAATATTTGCATAATTAGATCTTTCACTGCACATTAACTTATCTATAATATTTCTTCTTTCTAATTCTTCTAAACCTTCTATAAGACTTGCACTACAAAAATCATAGTGAGGAGTTTGAACTACGAGTATCTTCATATTAATGGCTCTGATGTTATGGTCTTAGAATTATTTAATACAGGTTTAGTTATTTCTGATTTGATAGCCATCAATTCTGTATGCATAATATCTTTTTGTGACCATTTATATTGTCTAAATGTCTGTGTTGTTAAAGCAAAATTAGCAGTCACTAATTTCTGATCGTAATATAAATTATCACTAGACTGGAAATAATGATGCCAATCTTCAGATAATCTAGTAACATGAGTGGGATCTCTATTAAATGCTTCATCAGAAAAAGGAACTTCAACTATAAACTTTCCTTTATCTTTTAATACTCGATGCACTTCGTTTATGAGAAATATTAAAGGGCATAATCTATCATTTTCTGATGTCCATACGCACTTCGGAATATGCTCTAATAAATCGTATGCTTGAACCAAATCTACAGAGCTTTCCTCGATTTGACACATCGAATTCGGCTCTTCCAATGATTCAAATCCTAAATTACAAATGAAATCAGTACTAGGACTTTCAACGATATCAACACCGATATTAGTCCAGCCTGATATATCTCTTCTGTTATTTCCACATCCTAATTCTAAATGTACTTTACTCATATAACAGGATCCTTCAAATAATGATCCATTTTGTTATCTATGTCAGCCAAGTCCTCTTTTGTTTTTGATACTAACAATTCAATATTCTTGCAATCATTAATGTCTGTGATACTTTTAAAATCACATAAAATATCAATATCTTTTATTTTCATTCGTTTTTTATTGAAATGTAAAAACCAACAGGGCTCTAAATAATTGACAGATAGAGGATTTGATTTTATGTGTTCTGGATATGTTGTGCTAATATATAATATTGATTCGTGTTTTGCGATTCTGTATATATCATTCATAAGAAAAGCAAAGGGTTGAATATCTACATAACGCTTTGCTCTTACTTCTGTATCTAAAGGTATAGGATCTGCATTACCTGCAGCTCTTTGCAAAGATTCTTTTGCTTGTTTTCTTTCGAACTCATTTAAATTACCAATTTCCTCAGTCACATATTGAACTTCCCAAACTACTTTTGGAATAAAATGCAATACATTTTTTGCTATTATTTCATCTATAGAGCCATCTTCTAGAGGAATAGATTGAAAACCAAGATTGCATACAATGTCGACATTATCGCCGGGTATCTTGTCCAAATATATAAATTCATCATTAGGATTCTGTGATATGTGATCTTTTTTATTGCCGCTGCCAAGTATTAATATTTTATTTTTCATATAGTTGGTCCTTTATTTGAGTGGCAAGTTTCTTTTTCTCTTTTTGCTATAGTTTCTTCTCTTGCCAATTTTACAAGTTTTTCATTTGACCAAGGATGTGATTCGTGCCCTAAATTGAAGCATAATTCGAATCTTGCTGGCTCATATAAATAAGCAACATCTCCCTTTCGATGGCCAATTTGGCCACAATTTACAGCGGGGAAATATGATTTAACTATATCATCTCTCACAAAAAATGCATCAGACCCTGCAAGAGAACAACCTATCAATGAATAACCTTTATCAATAGCCAATTCATTAAGCGCAAGTAAACTTGCGCCAAACCAATTACTGCCTCCCCAAGGTGAGAAATTTAATTCGTCATTATAGGGAACAACAATAGAAGTATCAGGAGGAATATGTGAATTATATTCTATACATACAACTTTAGGATTAATAGCTAAAGCTTTCCAGATCCAATAGTCATTCCAATCTACATCAATTACTAATAGATCAAGATCTGGTATCTTTCTTTCTTTTACATAATCTCCCAAAATAGAATTGACATTATCTCTCCCTATTAATGCATGTGCTAGATCTAGATAATCGCCATTTCTATAGTACTGCATTCGCTTCTGAACACCCTCAACCTGATAAGCATCTCCATCTATCCATAAGCCTCTCCAATTATGACATGTCAATTGGTAGATAGTATTATTTTGCATGCCATCTCCACAACCGAATTCTATAAATGTGTGAGGTTGGTTTGGGGTTATTTTTCTAAACAATTCAGTTATGATTCCGTCTTGATCGTGCATAGAATTTACTGAATATCCATAACCATTTATTTTATTTTGGGATTTGCTAGCCGATCTCAGCTCCTGCCAATATTTATACGCTTCTATCCTGCTCATCAATTATCTCCAATTCGACATTGTCATCATTCCAGTAAAAAAGTTCGTGCACATCGGTGCTGAAAAGATTTTTAATGTCATCCCACTGATGAGATTTGATATAATCTAGCAAACCTTCGGGATTTCTTTCTATCCTCTTTCTAGCTTCGACTATTATATACTCATATTCTTCATTATCGAAACCATATTTATCAGCTTCTTCTTTGGCAAATTTACATGTAAAAACTCGTGCTAATGCAAATTTAGTTATGCCATTCGGAAAAACCGCTTTTATTTTTTTCACTTAGTTTCCTCCTCTTTATAAAAATAGAGCATATATTGTAAGATACTTTTACTATTACTTCTCCTATAACACACAAACATATAAACACAAAAATGCTTCTAAGTATAGGAGAAGCATTTGGCTCAACTAGCCAATTCAGAATATCCATCATATTATTTTTTCTTTAATGAAAGGGTGAAAGTGCCTGAATGATATGAACTAAACCGCCAACCATACAGCATAGTGCAATCAACACACCAAGGCCTCTAATAATAGAGTTATTGCCTTCATGTGATTTATCCGTTATCCAATTTAAAACATCCATTACCATATCTAATCTCCTATAAAAAAATGGAAGAAACATTTAGTATTCCTTCCATTATAATTACCTATTTAATTCTTTTAAACTATTCATATGCTTCTATTTCCTTTACAAGATCTGAAGCAGTCTTTTCATATTTAGGAATAGACTCCAAGAACTTTGAATTCCATCCAGCATGCAAGCATACTCCTTTTTGAGTCAAAAGATTTACTGAAGTTCCATAACCTGCAAGATCTACTGAGTGTAGAAATGCATTAGGATTAATTTCACTTCTATATTTATCCCAAAGTGGAGTAACATCTTCACCATAGTTATAGAATGAATTCATCGCATGCGATGTGTCTGTACTGATATCGCGGCCGTCATAATAAAGCTGCATATCCGACAATAGAATAACTCTATCAACTTTGATCTTATTCTTGATAAGATGCTGAAAACATTTGTAACCATTTGTTGAGTGTCCGACATCTATGTCTTTCATATGTTCGATATATCTCATCATCGAAAGGCCTCTAGAATCTACCGACTTTATTGTCTGACCAAATAGTATGTTCATTGGCTGTTCGCAAATCTTATCAGCAATTGCACTCAATACAAAACCAACTTCGGCTCTACTAATAGAACTCTTTTCAGAAACAACATCTTCCATCGATCCTGAGTGATCAGTAAATATAGCAGTTCTACCTGGAAGAGTATCTACATTATTGACTGAAATTTCAAGTGCCTTTTCTACAGCATCAACAATAGCATTACCCTTACTATCGAATATCTTAGGTTCTCTATACCCATGAAAAAATGACTGGTTGCTTTCTGTAGTAAGTTCTCTATATGCTGAGAAGAATCTAAATGGGAATTGTTTACTACCTCTAACAGCTTTTTCGTTTGTTAGCTTGTTAACAACAAGTGAAATTATTTCATCAGAAATATCTTCTTCAATGAAATTTCTAAGATTTCTAAGCAAAGCCATATAACCCATTTCTGGAATTATATCTTCCCAAGCTTCTTTCTTGGAAGTTCCTTCTTGACCAGCCTTAGACAGAGTTGTTTCCCAAGTCTTTGCAGACTTAAGTTCGTTATTCATGAACTTTTTCCACAAAGTAGCCTGTTCATCATTCTCTGGTTTTGGGTGACAAACATTAAATACATCCCAAAGGTTAACTGTATTTCCAGAACCCTTATACTTCATAAGTTGGTATATATCAAAATTCTTCAAAGCATCTCCAACACCCTTCTTAATACAGTTAGGGATAACGGGCTTCTTGCCTTCATCGCAGAAAATTTTATCAATTGCTGCAATAACCTCTGCTGGTTCATCAGCTCTCTTAACAATCTTAGGAGCCCATGCTCTTACAAAAGGCTTTGCATCTGGAATCAATGAAGCATATGCAAGCACAAAGTTTGGAACCGATCTCAAGAACATTACATTTCTTGTGTATGCAGCCAACTTAAGAACGAATAAAGGATCTGTAACTGACACTTCCTTAAGATCATCTACAATTTCCTGTGTTCCACCATCTCCATAAAACTGCTTTTCATTGAGTGTTGAAGTCATAACTCTAGTTGCAAGCCTTTCCTTTGCAGGGAGAGTGTACGACTTGCCTCCTTCAAAGTTTGTTGTTTCCTTGATTTCATCTGCTCTTTTATGTCTTGTTCTGAATGAGCTCTTCTGTGGTGTTAACTTTGACATCTTCATCTCATTACCTCTTTTTTAAAGGAGTTAATAAAAAAAGCACATCTTTGTAGATGTGCTATTGGCATATTCCGAGAATGAATGCAGCAGGGTGTAATCTTAGCTTTGATAGAAGTAACCCTAATGCTTGCTTCGGAATAAAATAGTATCTACTGAGAATTAGTGAATAAGAGGATTCTGATTTTATTTTATAGTAGAACTCCAGTTTTTCTACTCGGTGCAATTAAACACCTATTTCGATGTTTCTTGTCTCCCCTAAAATCTTGAAAGGATTCGGTTCATAGACTCAACATCTTCTCTATAGTTTGATCTGATTATATTAATCAAATCTAAGTAAGATAGGCTTTCACCTTATCGAAGTATCTCTCATTCTTGCTTCAGTATAATATCATATATCTTTTAATATTAATATATATTCCGTAATCTTTAAACTATTGCAGAGAAAATTATAAAAAACTTACTATCTTTCAACAATCGGCAAGAATTGAATCTGCAATCTCAACTTTCTAATAGTTGTATTTAACCATTAAATTATGAAGTAACTTTTCTATTTGCTTCTACAATATTTTATTGCAATATATAATTATAAATCATAGCTGGTCAAAAGTAAACTTTCATGAAAATATTTTCAATTTATTTTCCTTGTTTCTGTGATCTACCTTTTATTTCCCAATTATTTTTTCGAGAAGCTTTAGCCATAGCCTTTCTATTCTTATTTCTTTTAGGTTTAGTAAAATTAGATTTTCGAACACCTTTAGCTAAAGCTGCTTCATATCTAGCTATCAATTGATCATTGTAATTTTTTGATTGTTCTTGTCCTTCTTTAAATTGCTTTGAATTCAACACAAAATATTCTTTCTCTGCTTTTCTATAATCCTTTGTCGAAACAATAGATTTAACAGGCTTTACTTTCTCTTTTTCTATAACAGGCATATCTAGCTCCTTATGAATTCAGGTATAACTTTACCTTTTGTAGTACTAAACTTTTTTAACAACTCTTTTCTTTCTTCATAGTCATGAGAGTGTGCTAGTGTATATTTCTCAGTCCATCTATATCTTGGCTCTCCATCCCTTTGATATTTCCACCAATGATCCTCAATTCCAGGTTTAATTGCATCTATATTATTTTGTACCCACTCCTCAACATTTTCAAATCCCAGCTGAGTCCCTTCATACATCTTTTTTAATTTTTCATCTTCTAATCTCTCTTTCTGTACTTTTGCTTCTATAGGAAGAAGCTTTTCTAAAAACTCTTTTCTAAAAATCATACAATCAGTCATTGGTAATCCATGTTCCGGTAAGTATCCTGCACCAAACATCTTGCCACTACTTATAAATTCTTCTACCCACAACTTAAACCCGTCCTCTTTAAAAAACCAGACATCAAAATTAAATATAGCCACAATAGGCCTATATCCTATTGATGCGAACGCGAGCCCTTTATTAAATGCATCAAGAGCACCCAAACCATAACCTCTATTTTCCGACATGTAGATAAAATTATTTTCACCAATTCCAGAAGGAAGTTTATCAGGGTCTCCATTATACACCGTTGTTATCCACAACTTATCTCCATAGCTAAAGTTATATCTGAGTATTTCAAGATTTATTCTGTAGTCTAAATGCGCTTCAAAACCTATTAATATTATATGCATATTGCTTGGATTAAATTGATTCATACCAGTGGACCACTTCCTGGTTGTATAATAGGCGAAGTCATTTGTTCCTGTAGATCCTTGAATACAATCTCACTCATAGATACTGTATTACACTCTGGACATACTTGTAATGGCAGGGGTGCACCTTGTCCTTGTGAATTCATTATCACTGTATTAATACCAATAGGCTTAGCATCATTATCTTTTTCATCCCATAATTCATGTGCACAAACTTTACATACCCATAAAGGCTCTTTAGGCTTATCATTTTCTTTAAAATTTACATCAATTATTTTGGGCATTACTATTCTCCGATTGCAAGTGCTTCAACAATTCCGTGCAACAATACTTCTGTTGCCATTTCAACTATTCCATAATTATCTGATGGAAAGTGAATATGTCTATTACATATCATATCATCAAAACCATTAAAACCAGAAATACCAAGAATATAACAGTCTGTATTAATAAAAGTTTTCATAGGTCTTACTATGTCTTCAGATTTTCCACTTGATGAAATTGCAATTAACATATCCTTCGGCGGAAGGTAGTCAGGAATAGTGCTTGTCACTTCTATTGAAGCAAAATTACGTATCCGGTATGTAGAAAAATCCATAAAGTCAAGCCATTTAGTATACATGTTTTCAAAATCATAATCGTTTGCAAGACATGTCAATAAGGGATATGATGATAGTGTAAAAGCTTTCTTTTCACATCTCTTTATTAAGTCATTTGCTATGTGATCACAAATAGCAGCAGACCCACCATTGCCTATTAAGAATATTCTTTGAGCACAATTTATGTTACAGTGTACTTCGTCTATAATATTAGATGGAACACCATTTACAAATTTTGATATATCGTTAGCAAAATCATATACACATTTTTTCTTTTTATAATAGTCTATCAATTGGTTTTCATATAAACCCTCATAATTATTGTCTCTATTTATCATTTTGTAATCTCTTTACATCGTTTTTTAGAATATGTACTTGATATAATAGAAATGAAACACTTAACATTATTATCAATATTAATACCCAATGCGAATATATATGAATATTAAAAAATTCAAACAGTTTTATTAATTTGTCTTGTGTAAGAAACATTTTTACCCCCACTGATATATTTCAGTATTAAGAAGAACTCTTGTTCCATACCTATCTATTTTTATAGGCATATACTTTATGGATTTCGATATTTCTAATATATCATTCTTTATCAAATTATGCCAATACATAGGAGCATATATCAAAAGGAAACCACCACCGCCTGCACCTGTTATTTTACAACCAACAGCTCCTTTATTGTATGCAACCTCAATCATCCTGTCAATTAATTTATTTGTTATTTTACTACTGAATGTTTTCTTTAACTCCCAATTTTCTTTAAGAGTAGTTCCAATTGCTAGTTGATCACCTCTACTTAATTTTTCAAATAGATTGTTTGCTATACTCACATTCATTTTCATATTTTCAAATTGCTGTGATCCATTATTTTCAAGATGATCTGATTCTTTACTTAATATATCTGTAGCACTTCTAGTTATACCTGTATAAAACATCATTAAATTTTCAGATAGTTGTAACAACTGCTGGTCTGCATAATTTAATGATGTTACACTAGTTGCATCCGGCGATTGCCAAAATTGCATATAATTTAAACCGCCAAAAGCTGCTGCAAATTGATCTTGAAACCCTATTCTCTTATTGCATTTCTCTATTTCTATATAACAAGCTTCTTTTGCCAATCTTTTAGGTCCTACTTGTCTCCCTTTTAAAATATGAAGCGCATTCAATAATCCAACTAAAAAACTAGATGATGAACCTAATCCTGTTCCTTTTGTGGGAATATCAGCCCAATTAATTATTTCAATACCAAAATCTATCTCCATAAATTTTAGTGCTTCTTTTATAAAGTCATGATGTATGTCGTCAACATTGTCTGCAACTTCATTTTCAGAATACTTGAGATATATCTTATCATCATGTCTCTTCTTAACCAATACATATACATACTTATCTATAGTAGCATTAATGCATGCGCCCTGCTCCTTTCTGCAGAATACAGGTAAATCAGAACCTCCCCCTGCTAGTCCTATTCTTAGTGGAGTCTGTGTGATTATCATTCTTCTACCTCTGCTAGTTTTTCTGCTACTGCATTGCATGTCTTCTTTATGCCTGATGCGAATGAAAACTTTGGATGCCAATTAAATGCTCTTCTTGTTTTGTTTATATCAGCTAATGTTAATTGGGCTTCGTAAGGTTTGTTATCTTGAAATTCTAATCCAGCTATATCTTTATTGCTTCCCAATATTTCATTAGCAACTATTTCATATACTTCATAAACACTATAATTTTCGCCTGATCCCATATTATATGTTTCGGAATCTGTACTAAACATTCTTTTATCTTTCACTGCAAAAAATAAATCTATAGCATCATCAATATATAAGAAGTCCCTTCTCTTACTTCCATCGCCAAATATAACACAATCTTTAGCTTTAATAATATTCTTTGCAAAACCACCAATGACTGGAGGAATATCTCTTACTAGATTCATTGATGGTCCATAGATATTAAATGGTCTGAATAATGTTGAACCGATTCCCTTTTCGTCTGTCCAAGTCCTTACAAATTGTGATGCAGCCATTTTTGTAATTGAATAGATACCTTGAGGCGTAACTTGAGTGGGTGCATCTTTTTCTAATGAAGGATATATTGATGATCTATCATACTCTGCACTAGTATCTGCAAATACAAAATGTTGAGCATTATATTTATATGCCAATTTTAATATAGCCAGAGTACCATTTATATTAATATCAACGGCTTGATCTGAATTATCTTGACACCAATATGTTTCTCCCCTTGCTGCCAAATGATAGACTATATCAAATGAAAATGTTTCTTGCCCCCATAGATCAAACATAAATTCTTCTATCTTACAAACAGAATTAATCCTGCCTATTTTGTTGATATGACGAATATCTTCTTTTATGAATAAAAAATAATCGTTGTCCATTATATCGCCTATGTTCTCCATAAAGCCAACAGATAGATCATCAATGCCTATAACTACGTGGCCTTCTCTCAAGAACTTTTTTGCTAAATGGCTACCAATAAAACCCGCAACCCCTGTTATTAGAATTACAAATTTAGGACCCAATATTTTTCTCCTGTTTCATTATTCTCTTAGATTCTATTTTTTCAATTTTATTTTGTATATACCAAACTTGTATAGTTTCTGACAGATTTAAAACCTTGCTCATTTTAACTCCTTATAGATATCCAATTGTTGATTAGCTATATTTTCTGCCATACAAGTTTCTTCGTAATTCTTCCTTGCATTCCTTGATAGCTTATAATAATTAATATCCTCATCTATAAACTTTTGCATAATATTAGCATACTCATCTACATCTCCAGGAGGATTACATAAGTTCTTTATATATTTCTAATTGTTTATTTGCCCATTTAGAAGCTTCTCCCCACTCTTCATATCTCCCTCTAGCATTTTTACAAAGCTTTTTGTAATCTACTTCATCATCAATAAATGCCTGCATTATTCTAGCATACTCATCTACATCTCCGGGTGGAACAACAAATCCAGCATTACCCACACATTCAATATGCCCATTAAAAGGTAGACCATAAACAGAAATCACCGGTTTGCTGTGAGCAAAAGCTTCAAACATAACTGCTGGATTACATTCGCCATCTCTTCTTGCATGAGCAAATACATCGATGGTATTATAGAACTTACTTAATTCTGTTTCATTGGTTGTTCTTTCTAACATATGAAAATTTTTGATTCCTAAATCCTTTGCCGCAACCATTGCCATACTATTTCTAGGCAACCAAAGAAACCAAGTTTTATCTGTCTCTATTTTCTTATATGCTTTAAGATTTGTGTCGTCAAATGTATTTTCATCAGGCCTACCAATATGCCCAAATACAAATGCATCTTCCTTTATTCCTAGCTCATGTTTCTTATCTGTATATATATCCTCAATGGCATTCCTCACAACTCTATATTTATCACCAAATCTCTGCGCCAAATGTTGAACATGTTTACTTACAAATATCACTCTACTGATATCGATAGTGTCATCTTGATTCCCAAATACAGAAGTACTAACAAAGTGCTTTGTATTGTCCTTAACTGGTTGAATAAATGGGAATTCTGGGATCCCAGCAGAATACCTGTGGATAATAAATGGTCTAAGTCTTCTAACAATTGTGATAAATTCTGGATAGCTTGCATAAGCGATGAGCTTATTTGACCCCATGATTTCTCTAAAATATTGTTCACGACTTCTATCTTCCTGTGCTTTGTATGCTAATACATGATTATAAGTACCCTCTTTCACAAAGTGCTTCATCATAATTTGACACATACGTTCTGTGCCTCCGATTGACAAGCAGTTGTGATGATGAATAATAATAGGCCTCATTATTAAATTCCTGAATCCCAAATATACATTATGAGTTCTTCTCTACCCATAGGCGATTTAGTTACTAGTTTTCTATTATCTGGTTCATTCAAAAGCGTACGTATATCCTTAACACTTACATCACCATCCGGAAATGTTTGATTCAATCTGTCCGCTAAACTATTGAGCACTTTTTCCAACTCATCGTCGTCGTCTGCAATATCTCTTAATGCTTTTTGCAAATACTGTGAATCATATCCTTTTATTTCGCTAAGTTTCATTGTTACTCTCCGGTTAATTTTTTGTCTTGCAATTTTCTATTTAATATCTTCCTTTTAAATATTTCAATAGGACAGTCATTCATTAACATCCTTCTTTGTCTCGACCATTACCTCCTTTAACCCTGAAATGTATTTACCTGGACCTCCAGCCATAGCTGCACCTGTTATAACGAAATCTACAATCTGGAAAAATGTATAGCCCAAAATTGGGCCTGGCTCTGGCTCTAATCCTATAAGACCATGAAGTAATTCCAAATCGAGACCAAAACAAATTAAGACACCAAGCGCTAGCATGACATCATCTGCACGATCTTTACTCAGGACTACACCCTTGATATTATTCCAGGCAAATTGTAAAGTGAAACTGATTGCCGTAAACTGAACTGTCAAGAGTGCTATTCCTGCAAACTGATCATCCATTCTGTCGTCTCCTAGCAAAATGGTACAACCTTAAACAATATTACTCATCTTTCATAACTCTTTCATAAACTTTCTTTGCTTCCGTAGTCGAAGACTCCTCTTCCGATTTATCCCTGTTGTAGATCCTATTCAGTAGTCGTTGAAGCACTGTTTACCCCCTTGCAGCTACTCGGTTGTGACAGGCTCGTCCTCGCCTTCGAGCGCCGCATTGAGCGTGTGCCAGGCCAGGGTCGCGCACTTGATTCGTGCGGGATATTCCCGGACGCCGGCAAAGACGGCCAGCTTGCCTACCGACGAGGTGTCCGGTGTGGTGTCCATATCTGCAGTCACGAGAGCGTGGAATATTGCGAACAGGGATTCAGCCTCTTCGCAGGTCTTGCCCTTGAGCGCGTCGGTCATCAGGGATGCGGATGCTTTCGAAATTGCACAACCGGATCCCTGGAAGGAGATGTCGACGATCTGGTCGCCGTCCATTTTCGTGTAAACGTTGATGTGATCTCCACAAAGCGGGTTGAAGCCTTCCGAGGTGTGATCTGCATCCTCTAGAAGTTTGAAGTTTCTCGGGCTCTTGTTGTGGTCGAGGATCACCTGTTGATACAGTTCTCTCAGATCAGACATTAGGAGAATACCTCATTGACTTTGTGAAGCGCCCTGTCTCGCCTTAGACTTTGGGTAAACAATATGTACTCCACAAACCACTGATTCCCTGTTAAACCCTGTAATGCGTTCATTCGTAAATCTCTAGAACCATTAAGACGATACATTTTATTTTTGCTCATTATTTAAATACCTCAATTGGTCTCATTTTTCAGATATATATCCTTTCCAATTATTCCACTTTTCTTCAAAAGTTTTACCTTCCATAGATTCTATTTGATAAGCTACAAATGTAATCATAGGTACTCTTTTTGCTATATCATCAGCAGTTTTTTCATCTTTAGTATACACAGCTTATATGTAGCCGAATAAATCTTTGTCATTTAACACATTCTCCTTACTCATCTTTCATAACTCTTTCATAAACTTTTTCTGCTTCTATTTCGTACTGTTTGTTTTCTCGCTCAAACCCCTTCTCCTGACGAGCCTTAGACTTTGGGTGAACAATGTGTACTCCGCAAACCACTGATTCCCCGTTAAACCCCGTAATGCGTTCATGTGTTCTTCCAACGAATTTACATTGATCGGTGAATACTCTTTGTTGAATATCAGGATAGTTGATCCAGTTGAATCCTGAGAGTTGCCATCCATTTCTTTGGGCGTAGTTTTGCAATTCTTCTTGAGATAGTCCTTCAATCGTATTGATCCTAGGAAATCCCACACATTGTGAAGATGATTTTTCAGCCCTGTCAATATAGATTGGAAGCTGATTCCAGAAAATATGTTCATAAGTTTCATCGGCGTCAATCCACACTCTCCATTTGTTTATTGCTTCGTTAAGTGCATTGTTCTTCTGTACTTCAAAATCATCAGCCCAAGGAATTTCTCTTATGTCTGTATTTACTATTTCAGCATCTCTTATTAGTTCAAGTGTTTTGTCAGTTGAGCCTCCATCTACTACTATGAATTCATTAGGCTGGTACATTGCTATATTGTCTAATGTCTTTTGAACACAGTCTTCATCATCTTTTGTAATCATACACACTGTATAATCTACGGCCGGTTTTTCTTTATCGTACATCTGTTTCCAAGTATTATAAATATCATAAGGATCTACATTCTGGTCTGTCTCTATAAACGTATTGTCCCATAAGCTACTAGGACCATCTGGCATATGATTCTGGATGAAAAAATGATTCTTAAAATACATACATATAGTTGGTATATTAAGACGACTTGTTATTTCCCATGTCCAAGAATTTGTTGCTATGTTTCCTACGCATCTACTTAATATTTCAAATGTATCTTGTATGTTATATGCAGTGCAGTTTACGTGTTTAATCTTTTTCTCTTTGCAATAATTTACTAGCTCCCAATCTTCATCACCATATCCTGTAAATAATGGAACGAAATCATCTTCTACTAAACATTTAATTATGTGTCGCCAATTATCCTGTGACCAGAATCTACCTTTCTCTACATCGCTTTCGAATCCTTCAGCATTTCCAGATTTAGTCAAAGGTTGAATTGCAACCATATTTTCAGGATGAACTAAACCTATTTCATCTTTAAAAGCACCCTTTCTATACTCATAATCATATCTTTCAGCCATAGGATACTGCATAAAAATAGGAGATTTGTTCTGAAAAATCTCTTCACAGAATGACCAATCTTGAAACTCATCTCCTTCTTGTACAGCATTATCTTTTATGAACTCTCTCATTTGTGGTAGTTGATTATGAAATGTAAGATTCTTAATCAAAGACACTTCATAACCTTCTGCCTCAATTATCTCCTTCATAAACTGAGGTGATCTACCAAAACCTCCTAGAAAAAATTTAATTTGGTGATCTGGATATTTTTGTTGAACGGATGGGATTCTTGTGATGAGAGATAGTATATCGCCTATCCCACACAAAGCTAAAATATTGAAAATTGGTTGTCTATCACCGCTCATATTAACCTCCAAACTGTTTTCATTTATCTCCCCAACACCTTCAATAATCTTACATACATTTGAGCTACAAAAGGATCACAGCAATCATCAGGATAGTTATACCAAACCATACAAGCATTTTCATTCTTCATATCCGTTTCTCCCCTTCGCGTTCTTTCAATATATTTCTTACTGTTGTTTCAATTCCAGTTTTTACATCGACCAATAAATCTTTTGTTAATAATTTTCTCATCAGTGTATTATCACATTGTCTCTTTTTCACAAGAGCTGGATCATGATCTTCATATATTATTTCACTCTTTGAAGTATCGATGCCTTTTTCTTCTAGTGTAACCTTTATAATAGAATATAATTCTTTTACTGACGTTTGTATACCAGAACCTATATTAATAAATCCATCAAAATACAAATTCTGCATTTGGTATCTTTTTTTTGAACCTACCGCATAACGTCTATGGTTCCCCTCATAATTATCGGCCTCATATTTTATACCTCTCCATAACATTTTTCTCATAGCATAAACGTTAATTTTTCCTACATCTCTTCCGTGAATCATATCCATCGTTTGTTCACCATCTCCATAAATTACGATAGGCTTTTCATCTATAAAAGCATTGATCCATTTTGGTACAATTTGAGTGTATACATTATTCGTTGATTGTCTATATCCATAAACATTAAAATATCTAAGGCCCACAAACTTTAATCCACACTCCTCTGAATATGACTTAGCTAAATATTCATTGCAAACTTTTGTAGCACCATATAGCAAAGAACAATTTTTAAATGATTCCTGTTCGCGTGTAGGAACATTATTTGGATCACCAAATACGCTAGCTGAAGATGCATAAACTAATTTCTTTGCATCTGAGGCTAGACAATTTTCTAATACATTGACAAAGCCCAATATATTAGTATCTACAGCTAATCTTCTATGTATCTTAGAATCTAATGTAAGTGTTGATGCCTGATGATATACGAATTGAGGTTTATATTTTTGAAATACTTTGTCTAATGCTTTGCTATCTGATATATCAACATTCTCCACTATTATTTGATTTATCTTAGCAGTGGCTATCATATTAGCCATTTTCAGATTTTCATATTTTCCATTGTATAAATTGTCTACTACAATTACTTTGCAATTATTTCTAGTACTTACAAGAAATTCAACTATGTACGAACCAATGTGTCCAAGTCCTCCAGTAACAAGATGAACTTGTTTATCTACGCCATCAAACATTGTTTCTTCTTTGTTAGCTTTCATTCTATTCATTAGATCTTTTGATTCTTTTTCTTGTTTAGCTAACAACTCAGCCTGATCATTGTATAAATTTTCACTCATGACATTGCTCCACATTGACAACCTTCTCTTATTAAAACATTTATATCACATACACAAGTTTTAATATCACATTTTTCTTTCTTAAGATCCTTCATTTTTTCTTCTATTACTTTTTTAGTATCTGTGCTTATATAAGGCCAGATAGTAGGAGTTGTTGTCATCACTTAGCCTCACGCAGATATTTCCAGCCAATATCATCAGGATGGCACCTCTCCTCGTCTGTTCCATCCCACTTGTTTGTTATGTGATAAATTAGAATTGCTGGTTCGTTAGTATAATTATAACAGCCATGCCATAATCCTGCGGGAATATATACAGGACCATTTATAGCATTAGATTCCGAGGCATAATGCCATTTAACTTCAGGATCTTGTCCAAAATAATTGTCACACAGATTTACATATTCTTTTTCCCATTCTTTATGCATTTTTTCATGAATATGCTTATAAGGACTTTTCGGATTTGGCAAATTGCACATGCCTATTTTCAATGAGCCTTGTATTACAAACTGATAATCAGTCTGGTGTTTATGTCTATGCCAAAGCGCAACAGCACCTGGCTCAACGACTGTTACGTTAATATCCCCCTTCCCTATCTCTGGAAATATGTCACAATATCTTGTACCGCGGGCGTCAATATTATATCTCACATTAACCTCCATTCTTTTTCGATTTGTCATATCTTATAATATCTTATATTAGTCTATCCTTTTTACATCATATATTTCGGCACATAAAAATTTATTGTCATCAATTGGCATAGTAGCATCAGGTAAATACACATATGAAACTGTTCTATTTTCTCTAGTTAACCAGTCCTTAGGAACTATAGCAATTGCCTTTTTGCCATCTTCTCTACTTGTGCACCCTACATAATAATTTTTATTATCATAATCTAAGCCTCTAGTATAATAACCTATATCAATACACAGACTCTGCTCAATTGGAAATCTCTTAACTACTAGTGCAGTATTATTTGAATCACATATAGCTACACCATCATCATTTTGTAAATAATCATGAGGTTGATTTAGACCAGTAAGAACAACATGGCCAGGTTCAGAATTCCAATTATCAAGATTTTTCTTAAATACATACCCTTCATTATAATGATTGTGTACAGTTAAATAAGCATCTCTATTTTTATCTACAAAAACGCTATTAACATGTTTCTCACCTATCTTATCATAACGACTAAATTCAGTATTCCATTCCGCAGTATAATATTTTTTTATGATTTTTAAATCCAGATCATATTCAACCAATATATCTGAGTCGCTAAATACACAAAATAACCTATCCTGGTTTTTGCATATCCCATGAATATCTGATTTAACTGCACAACCTGCAGCCATACCGTGAGCACCGTACGGAGAATTTGTTATTGCTTCTGAACTACTTACATATTCTAAAGTATCTAATCTAAATTTACATATCTTGTTCGCAGATCCTGTATAAACATCATTATCTATAACAACCATTCCTTGTGATCCTTCTTCATGAACACCTGGATCTTTTTGAATGTGATAATAATCTAATATTTCTTCTTTATCATTTACTTTTACTAGACTTATTTCGCCCTGCCTTCTAGATGATAAGCTGCATGATACTAAAAATTCCATTACAATCTTCCTATTTCTCTTAAATATCTAACAACCGCTTGTTGCCAAGGAGGAAGTTGAGTTGAGCTATCATTATGTAGTGCTGAAAAACTAGGCCTTTTAATATCGCTATCTTTATACATTTCACATGTAGTAGTTGGCTTTATAAGGTGTTGTTTGCCCAATAGTACTCCTATAAAAATAGCCAAATCATACCAAGATAATATTCCCTCATTTATAAGATGGAGTACATGACACTTTCGATAGCCAGATCCGAGTTCCGATAGCCGTAAAATACTAGTTGCTAGTGCTTTTGCTATATCAACAGTATATCCAATTGTCATCAATTGATCGGTGACGACTTTCATTTCTTTATTTTGATCTAAGTGTTTCAAAACTAACAATGGAAAATTCATACCATCTTTTTGTTGACACCCTCTATGTCCAAACAATCCCGCAACTCTAACATTAAGATATCTTTTTGCTGTATTTGATACTGCAAGTTCTCCAGCATATTTTGTTATACCATAAAAATTAGCAGGATTTGGTATACTTTTAACTGTATGACCTGATGGATTTTTTACACTTTTATAAAACTTATTATCAATTACATTTATTTCTTTAATATTCTGTAAATCATCTTCTTGAAATACATAATCAGTAGAAAAATTAATCAAGAAAGTTTTATACTGATTGCATAACTTTGACATTCTATGAAGCGAACCTATATTAACATCAAGTGCATAAGCAGGATCAGCTTCTATTTTTTCTACATTATGAATCGAAGCTCCTTGAATATAATAATCAGGTTCTATTGTATTGAATAGATGTTGTGTCTTTACATCATCAGTTACATCCCATTCCCTTCTGGAAAATGGATGAACTTCAAAATTATTAACATATAATTCCTTTATTACATCTGTGACCAGTTGACCTTCAGAACCTGAAATTAAAACTCTTTTCTTTTTCATTTTTCTCCTATGTCTTTTTGTGTATAAGGTAATATGCCTCTTCTACAATAGCATCTATTCTATCTATACAATCATTTCTCATTTTATTCTCTATTGAAATTTGATCAGCAGCAAATAATCTACTACTATCATCAGCTGTTTTATCTCTTCTTGTATTTTCCAAATCCCATAACATTCTATTATGCTTATCAAGATTTGTTATAGCTTCAATAAAATTGTCTGTATATTCGCCTTTTATATCTTTGTCATATATCTTATTCTTTTCAAATCTTGAAGGCCGTTTGTCATTAAATACATCGTTAATTACCCTGCCAATTTCATAAATAAACCAAGCTCTTTGCTTATCTAAATTATTTAATAATATGAGTCCTCCTGGAACTTCTTTGTCGCCTTGATCTTTTATAGCTTCTTTTCTCTTTTCAAGTATGCTTAACTTGTCAATTATTCCGCCTATAGTTTCCGTAAGCATCACCCCCAGGTTTCTAGGTCCTTTTTGAACACTAGGTTAAATATCATTGATTAATCAAGATATAATTTTTTCTCTATTGTTTCTTTAGAATATACATAACATCAGATTCAGGAATATTTGTCGGTGCTGTCCACTCTTGCAGATTTTTGTGCTTGAATTTATTCATTGCAGTCTCTACTGAGTCTAGCCACTTATCATGAAGAATTAATAAGCCTCCCTCCTTAACCAAAGGAGCAAACTTCACTAAATCTTTATAAACCGACTTTTCTCTATGATCACCATCGATAAACAACATAGATATATTGTCAACCTTATCTATATTAAAATCAAAAGAATACTCCCTATACACTTTTACATAATCTTTTACATCCCATTTTTCCAAATTAGACAAGAATACTTCATGCATATTCCACTTATGATCTGCTGATTCATAATAATCACGCGTATTATCAGTATTTTTAGAATGTTCCTCATCGTGAGGATCTATAGCATGAACTACGAAAAAACAATTATTTCCATAATGTTCTTTAAGAGAAAGTGCAAATGTTATAGTAGATAATCCTAACCAAGATCCAATTTCAAGGATATTTCCAGGGGGCATATCTTCACATATTATCATTTCTTTTAAAGCTAAGCATTCATTTCCAAGAGTCAATGGGCCGCAAACAGCCAAGGGAAATTCTTCATCATCGTTATGATGATCTCCCTTATTCACATGTTTCTCAAATTCTTTCCAGTTCTTTTCTACATCTGGAACTTTAACAGTTTTGCCTCTCATTATTAAATTCATTATGTCCTCCAAGCTTTTACAAATATACCTTGACTTGTATCCTGTAAGTGCTCGTATTCTAAGTCACATTCATTCATGAGCCAATCAAAAGACTTATTAGTAAATAATACAGTATGTTCGCCTGTCCCAACTGTCTGCCATTTGTGCATTTTGTTTCTACCATCTGTTTCATCCAATGATGGAACACCAATGAATAGTAAGCCTTCATCAGCCAATTTTCCTTTCAAATTATGAATAAAGTCAATTGGATCTGAGATATGTTCCAATGTTTGATTACATGTTATAATATCCCATTTACTTGTTGTTCCTTCTTTTTCGAAATAATCAGGATGTACTATCTTATTCTCTAGCTTTTCAAATAATTCTAAGCCCTTTCTTATAGAAGCACTATTAATATCAGTCCCATAACCATCAAATCCAGCCTCTATAGCAGCTTTAACAACCAATCCTATATTACAACCAATATCCAAAAATGTTCCTGTTTCTTTGTGCTTCTTAACTTCTTCTACGAATGGAACAGAGTATTTTTCAAAAACCTCTTCCCATCTACTAGAATATTGTACATGTAAATCATCCATTTGGTCGGGGTGAGCATCAACATCTCCTCTCTGAATAAGATCCATATTTTTATCTATATAATAAGACCAGCCAGGAATATTCATATAAAATTTAGTATTGTTATTACTAAACAGTGATTTTGGTGTATCTAAAAATTTGTCAAGTGCACTAATAACATGTTCAGGCTTGATTGTCTTCATACACAGGCCTTGTTCCTCTTGTTCACAACCAGGAACGAATGTTATTTGGTTGGAATTATTTGTAGAGAAAAATTGTTTATGTTTACAACCCAAGCATTCAAGTGAATTATCTTGCACATAATATACTCCTTCTCTATTAGGATTGGAGTAATATGGAAGAGCAGCCCCTGCAATTATTATACAAGGTTTATTCAATGCTCTTGCTATATGCATAGGACCATTATCAGTTCCTACATAAAATTCACAACAAGCAATTAGATTAACCAATTGTGAAAATTCACATTGATTCCATTTTTCATCAGTTAATCCACTAAAATCAGAGAATCCCGGTTCAACAACATTATAGTTTTTATCTAGTAGATTTTGTACAACCTCTTTATAATTCTGTTGACCCCAAGTTTTACCTGGCCAGCCAGAACCATCTCCAACAACCACTACATAATTTTCTAATTCAGTTGAGAATGAACCATCAAATTGTACATATCTATCTTTATAGTCATCCCATTCAATATTGCATACCTGTGCATATGCATCTACAAATGAAAATCCTGGTCTAGATTCATAGGACAAATCTAAATCAAAGCTTAATTGATGGTGTTTATCTGCCAATAAGTCATTTGTAAGTTCAGATTCATCTATTTCCACTATGTTATCTGGCTTGTGTTTGAAATATTTTACAACGTCTGGTTTGTTTGTATAAAATGTTATCTTTGCATCTTCATATTTATCTTTTAACTTCTTTATAATTGGTTCAGTTAAAATAATATCACCCATACCAATTGTTCTCTTAAGACCAATATCCTTTATATCTTCTGTATTTCTTGCAACCTCTCTTATAGAATTATTATACTCATCTAAATGTGCGTTACCCATAATTGTAGGTAACATTCGCATAACTTCTATATTACCGTCAATCATTTTGTTTTCTTCTTTTACATCTGTACTTTTTGGTACTCCTAATGATTTTGCAAGATCCTCGAATGAATGCTGTTCTTGATCAGGTGACTGGAACTTAATCCATTGTACAACACCTATTTCATTAGGCATTACTCCTTTGTATTTTTTCTCATTCCATTTGTATAATATATTACCTGGGAGGAAATCAAAATTACCATTTTCTAATTTATTGAGACATACAGTCCAGTCAACATCAATATCGTATAGATGTGAAATTTCATCTAGGATTATACGTTCAAATGGTGGTGGGGAATCTATTCTATATCCTATAGTATTTAAAGGATGGTCTGCATTATCTATATCTCTATATTCAATATGACTTAACGACCATTTAGCATCTCTATTTTGTACATATTCTTCAAGATGTAATTGCATATGTCTTGGTTGCCATAATACGTTTGTAACTGTTTTGTAAAATATTACTTTACTATTACATTTATCTAGAGCTTCATTTAAATATTCGGCTCCAGGTTTAGCTTCTGCAAATGATATCTTGAAATTATCTTTATATTTCTCTTTTAGATTAGCAAAATCAAATAGTGTTGTTACTAATATTTCAAACTTCCTGTGTGTTTGTGCTAATACATTCTCAATAGCAGCTATTGTGTGTTCTTCTCCTGTATCCTCAGCTAACAATAATACAGAAACGAATTCATCTTTTTTTATCATGCTCATTCCTTTGTAAGATTAAAAACTTTAATAAGTTTAGTTCTTATTTGTCTCAAATATATTTCTTCTTCATTCTCTTTTTCATCTATAATTACTTTTGTTAGTAATATAGAGTTTTCATAACCAATCCAATCTAGTGTAAATGTCGAATCCAATTCTCCATTTTGAATTATTACCAATTCATTCAAAGCATTAAGAGTATATAACGTATTTGTTTCTTTCTTTCTGTGCAATGATATTGTATTTCTAACGATATCGGAAAATACGATATCCTTTTTCATTACATTGTACGATAAAATAAAATTATTGTCTTCATCTACATCCTGTAATAGAAATACTTTATCGTTTACAACATCAAAATTACTAGCTATAATCTTTAAAACTGAGCTAACCTTTCTTCTATGATTTAGAAAGGTAGCCAATAAAACTGTATTGTACATAAAACTTCTCCTTTTAAAAACGCTTATTTATTATATTATATGAATATATGTGTCATTTATAAACTACTTTAGTTTATCTAAATAATCTCCGTATGAAATTGGATCGGCTGCCAATTTTTTATTTGGTGTCCCGAACTGTTGTCCATCAAAATATCCAGTACCCTTTTTCTTATTTCCCATGCCTCTTCCTGTATATCTCATACCCAAAATATATTTCAATTGATCAGCAGGTGATATATCAGAAAGGTCAGACACCTTTAATGCATCCTTGAATTTTTGTTCTTGATCTTCCATTGTTATAACAGTATTACCAACAAATCCCTTGCCTTGCTCCCATGATGTTCCCAATACATCTGTTGCAGGTTTAAAAGTTGCACCTGTAGCCTCCATTGCTGATGTTATATTACCATCTGCCCATGATTGTAAATCTGCAACCTTCATGTCTTTTTGAGACATAAGTTGGCTGGAAAAATGCTTCCTTAAACCATTTATTTCCTGTTCACTAAGTGGTTCGTCATTTATACCCCTGATTGGTGAACGTTTAGGATTTGAAAAAGTATCGTTGTTTTCAAACACTGCCTTTATATCTCCAGGTGTTATAGAGACTTCCCTTTCCCACTCTGCCAACAATAGTGTTTTACCATTATGCTTTATCTTTGATTTCTTATCCGTGTCTTGGAATACCTTACCATCAGATAAGTGCTTCATAATAGCTTTCCTAAGTTCGAATGAGCTATTAGCTAATGTACTACCTTTTACTTTACCCACACCTTCGATATCGACATCCTGATTTTCGGCATTATTAAATGCGGCATCAACATCTGCTTTAGCACTCGCTCCCATTTTATTTAAATGAGTAGTACCTTCAACAGTCTTTATTGATTGTTGAAAAGCCATGATCTGTCTAGTGCCTTTGTCCTCTGTTGTTATAACCATGTCATTTTTTCTTGCACTATCAGTAAGCATATGAGGGTTTAGACCAGCTTTCAAAGTCTCTTGATAGGCAAATAATTCACCAACATCACCCAACCATTTATGAATTTTTGTCGTATCAATAGGCTCACCAGTTTTTTCAAGCCATTCCTTTTGCTTTGATTTATCCTTGATGAGGTCGATTCCATCAACAGCTTTTTGCTGTGACTCTTTTAGTAATCCGTCAATTACTTCTATAGCTCTTTTTCTTTCTTTAGGCTTTGTTATATCTAATTTCTTACCACTATCAGGATCTACAGGCATTCTAACTTCTATATCTTTTGTCTTCCCAGAATGAACATCCTTTACACCCTTCAATATACCATAATTTTCTTTGCCACCTGAAAATACAACTGCCATAACTTCACCTTTATTATCAAACGAATCAGAACTAAATCTAGACTCACCTTTCTTTTGCTTTGGTTTTTCTTCTTCATCGCCTTTTTGTGCTTCACCTGCTTTAGATTTTTCCAACTCTTTCTTTGTTGCCGGTGCTTGAGTAGATGAGTTAAATTTCTTGACACTATAAACAGCACCTGATTTCTTATTCTTGACAATCACTTTACCATCATCATCTTTCTGTAAATTCTTGACAGCTTTATCTTCAAACAACCTTAACATACTACCATTTTTCATAGAGCATGCTACAACTCTTTTTGTCTTATTGCTCTTAAAAAAGCCCATACCCACATATTCTAATTTGAGGTACATAGCTTTTTTGTATGAGTAATCATCCTTACTCACCTCAATATCCAGTTCATTAACTTTCACTTTCACTCTCCGTATAGTAGCTCTTCATTACATTCTTAAGGTCGTCAAATTCTTCGATAGCTTTTTCCTCACTAATATTATGAGTACTAGTTACTTTATTGATGTACTCCCTTTTCATTTCTTCAACTCTATCATTATCAACATAGGTTATTACTTCCTTGGGTTGATTTAAATTATCAAACAATTCCTCATAAAATTCATCACCTAAAGAGTTAGCAAAGAATTCAGCCTCAGCCACGGGATCATCTTGTGGATTAAACTCTTCATCATTTAAAATTGGCTTATTATCATCATCATTTAATATTCCTTCAATATGAGCATTCAATTCATCAACAATTTTTCTAATCAATCTCTCTTGATTTTTCTTATTCTTTACAACCCATTCTTCATACTGATCCTTTTCTCCATTAAATGTTTCAAAATCGTGAACTTTCAAATATATTGAACCATCTGAAGTACTCCTTATTTTATTGTTAATATAATCCAAAATTTTATTCTTAACATCAATAAATTTAGATTCATCATGATTATACATATTTCTTAATTCTAAAACAGATTCATTAAATGCCCACATGTATATATTGCGTATTTTTTTTAGTATATCATATTTTGAATATTCAACCTCTTTAGCATTTTTAGGCTCATATCTACGATTATCATCATCTCTATATTGTCCTATATATTCTTTAAACTTTGGGACAAGCTCTTTTTTATTAAATTTAAATTCAGTCTCTATCATGATTTCAACTCCCTATATGTCAAACCAAATTTGGTAGTAAAATAATATTTGACATTGAATTCTTTTAGTTTCATAGCAAATATAGAAATTATTTTCATTAATGAATCTAATTCATTTCTATCTACATCCAAAATTATTTCATCATACACTGTAGCTATAATATGTGATTGTAATTTATTCTCAAATAACTCATCCATTATATTCTTTACATTTTCTGTCATCATCATTGTCGAATGATTCTGGATCATGTTGTTAACGGACTTGGTATAAGCAGATTCTTTGTCTTGGTATTTTATTTGTTTACCATAGCCTGTAGTAATAGATAGATTTTTTATGGCTTCATTTCTAAATGACTTTATATATGTTTTCAGTTTAGGATAATGACTTATCATTGTGTCTATTATCGTCTTGTCATATTTCGAAGAACCATACATCCATTTAATAATATTGAATTTTACATTGCTTCTGGTTTCACCTTTTATTTTGTCAAGGATGGTTTGATATATATCCTTTTCACTAGAGTGTATATCAGCTGTTGACAGTAGAACTTTCAATTCATAGCATTTAAAGTCCAGAGATAGTAGCAGACCATTTGCAAATTTACTCTTTATTGCATCGCCATATTTTGATTGGAATGGATGAAATTTAGAAACCAATCTACCAGTACTACTTTTATTGAGATCATATTCTATATTTGCCAATGGTGCTTGGTCGTCATAGTCAATGAAATATTTCTTTACATTGTCATAACCTACTTTGTGCAAGTTTTTATTATCAATCCCAATTCCCATGTTCTCAATATAAGCATAATAGGGAGTGATAGTATGATTCATGTCTGTAAAATCATTGGTCGGATTATTTTTGTGTTTAACAATAAACTCAATGTCTTTTACTAAGCTACTGTTTAACACCTTTTTATCTAATACTTGCCAAATTGGGTTTTCTAAATTTGTTGACTCTCTATAAAATGATACAGCAGGCGGATACGAATCATATAGATCCGATATGGATGTGTAATCACTTAATAATTTAACATCAACAATATTTACTGGAAGATGGTTTAATTCAAAATTACTATTAACATTATACAGATACTTTATAAATTGCTTGAAATCAATCATTGCAATTTCAGCACCTGATTGTCTCAGTATCAAAACAAATTCTTTGATGAATGAGATCTCACTATAAATATTACTGGAAATGTAAATGGTATCATTTTCTAATACAGCAATGGAAATTAACTTATTAAAAGAATTATTAAGCTTATAAGCTATAGCTATATTATTAAATTTATTGATTACATTTAGAATAGTACTTAATTCAACAATTTCTATATTCAATTTAAAACCTCTTAATAATTTAATATAATCTATTGTCTATTGGATAACCTATCTATTCTTATTAAGCAATCATCAACCTATTTGTAAACTATTCTGTAAAGATAAGGAGGGTATAGTTCCTAAATAATTTAACATGAATTCAGTTCCAGATAGTGCTCTATTGAATATTCTGGTCAGACCAACCATTCCAGTTATGCCTGAATTAGATAAATCTAAGTCTTTACCTATCACTAATCTACCATTTGAAAGCATATTAGGGAATGTAGAAATTGTATTTGTATAAGCAGCACTATTTCCATTGATATAAATATATGCCCCAGACAAATCATTTGAGCCTGTAAGAACTGTAGCGCCAATATGATACCACTCACCAGTATGTAAGAATCCAGCAGTTAAAGTACTAGTTCCAACCTTTAATTGTAATGTTCCAGATATTTCTTTAAGAGACATGACCTCAGTAGTTCCAGAACCAACAGACATAATATTAGTAGTTCCAGTTGTTGATAGTTTAATATGCGTCATCATTGAAAAACCACCGGCAGTTGTAGCATGAAATCTACCTGAACTTAAACTCTCTATCCAAGATTTGCCATCTAATCTAAAACCACCTTCACAAGGTGAATATGTAAAACCACTAATAGTAGAAATTGTACCATCACCAGAAGCAACACCTTTGATATTTGCACTAATACTATTTCCAGATCTATCTTCTATACCTGTAAGCTGAGAGTTTAATTCTTCCCTATTGTATGTGTATAATAATATTTGGCTTTTGCCAGTAGTGCCGTCTGGTGGTGTTTGATCCGGTCCTGGCCTATAACCTGCACCTAAATAGTTTAGGTTATTATTAATTTTTGTAAGTCCTGAAAGAGATATATCACCTGTGAATATTCCAGTATCATTTACAATAACATCAACTCTGTTTCCATTAGTAAGAACTGTTGAAATTACATATTCAACGTTTGAAGCAGTACTAGTATTATTATCAGCTGTTGTTGATTCGGGATATATTGATTTTGTTCCCGTTGCAGATTGTAGTCCTCCGGAACTTCCATAAACAACTGCCAATACTCCTGAAGCGGCTTCCCTTAAATTAGACTCTCTTAATCTCACTACGGATAAAAATTCACCACCTGTTAATGCTCTATTATTACTGAGTACAAATATAGGCTGTTCGTTAAAATATCCTTTATTTGTATTGAAACGTACTGTATGTTGTATAATAAAATTGTCTGTTAACATATTTTGTCCTTTAGTCTATTACTGGCCAAACCACTTGACTGGATTTTCTTATTCTACTTGGTCCAATAAATGTAGCAGGATAATCACCTTCTATAACTTGTAATCCGTCAATTTGAATTAATGATTCGGATAATGTAAGTACTTCAATTCTACCTGTTGCAGTTCCTGCAACTGTATTTCTTATAATTATAGGTTTCCAAGTATTAAGATTTGAGTGGGCTGTTATTGAAGTTAATGTATCACCTAATTTAAAGTTAACTTGTGCCGATGATGAGCCTGATACAACTCTATATCTAAATGAACATGTATAAGTATTATTGACAAATAGTAAAGCTGAGTTTGATATATCTTGATATGCTCCCTTATTGATAGCATTAGTATTTATCTTAACTCCAGATGCACCATAGAAAATATTGTTATCATCAACAGTAACAACAACACTAGCCCCAGTTGCAATCCAACTATTATTGACTTCATTGATAAGATTTTCAGAACCCGAATCAAATTTAATTTTACCATCCCCGGGATCCGAAATAGTTAGACCTCCATGATCAAGTGAACCACCAAGTATGTTTTTTAAATCTCCAGATGCAGATACTCCACTTACTATAGTTGTTTCAGACGAAATGATATCAGAACCTTTAAAACCTGAAGGAGTACCAATATGTCCATTTACTGTACTATCTATAATTGAACCCGATACACTTGAAAATAACTGAATAGCAGATACTGTATCGAATTTCCACCAAGCAGCTAATGTATCTGCTGATGGTTGAAATTCATTTAATATAGCTATATCTTCAGGAGCAGAATCAATTCCAGTTACCCCACCTAATTTTCCAATTGCCGAAGCAGAACCTGTTGCTATCCATAATCTTAATTCATCAAGTCTACCACCAAATGACACACCTCTTGCACCTAATGGAGTTACAGATGCAACATCAGTCAATGAGCTAATAGTTTGACTACTAACACCAGCCGTTGCAGTATCAATATATATCCTCATCTCTTGAGCACCACTTGCATATTCACACCATATATGATGCCAACTAGTTGTATCAATACTGGTATCTGATGTCAAAGAATATTCAGTTGCAAGTTCACCGTGGTGAATTCTAAATTCTACATATTTTTTATTATCAGAACTCAATACAATACTACTTGAATATATTCCATCAAATCCAGATACCATTGCACTTTCTGATCTCATTATAGAAGCATCAAACCAAGTCAACCTTTGCGATGCTGTGGCCACATCATTTTTAATAAAACCATCAAAGGCTATATTTTCGGCAGAGGCGCCAGAGGTACCAATATTTTGAACTAATATAATATTATTAAAACGTACACTATCGTCAATTCCATCAAAAGGTATTGCCTGACTTGAATTAGGCCCGGCAGTATCTGTTGTTAGGTCAATTGTTTCAGGATCTTCTATTAACCTATTAAACAGTGTTTGGAAATTACCTGTTGCACTCGCCTCAATAAATTTAAATGACATATTAATCTATCCTTTTATTTACACTGTGCTATTTTTGGGTTTGCTCTTTTGATGAAAAAAAAGTGTTTTAGTATAAACATTTCTCGGCCTTAAAAAATAATTTTCTCGTAGAACCTACTATATTATAAATTGTATATATATCCTAACGTTTGACATATTTCAAAAATTTTCACAGATTATATGTCTAATTGAACCCTAACTGTGATAGGCACGTCTGAAGGTTTCCTTAATGGTTGTGTAAATTTAGCAAGAGCTAACAAATCATTTTCATCATTGTATAAACCTACATGTGTTATATATGGTCTCCAATTTTGTCCACTGGATACTAAATCGGCGAAGTAATTAGAGGATGTTGTTGATCCTGTAAATGGTTCAACCATATAATTACCAACTGAAGCTGTTGCAAAAGAACTAGGATTCAATGTATAATTTTGTTCATTTGGTTGAGCTTTACAAAATACACTAAGTTCTGTATTACCTACAACACCTTTATATTTTATAGCCGTTATTGATTGAACTAAAGCAGTTAATGATGATGATGTAGATGTGACAGCAAATATACCTTCATCATTTAGAAATACTCCATAAGTGATATTATCAACTTTTCTTTTTAGTTCACCCGAACCTGAATCATAATAATCACCTGCATGAGCTCCTGTAATTGTAGCAGTAAAAGATCCTTCTTTTATTTTTTCATCAAAAAATCTTTTCTTTAATGCAAATACTCCAATATCTAAAGTCAATGAAGTGGAAGAGTCAAGAAATCCTCTCGTAACCATTTGTTGTCTTACTACATTATAAGTACCTGATGTCACATCATTCTGCGATGCTGTTGTAGAGCATACACTAGTGAGTAATGTATCAGCGGTAGTTGAAGTTAGAGTCCTTGATGTTTCAAAATTGGTATAAACAACATCAGCTCTATTCAAATTAATGTATGCCGATTCAATATCCCTATGAACTATGATTGGTAGTACTGTATCTGTATTTGCCATTTATCAGAAATCCATTTTAACTTGAGCAACAATCTTACGAGCACTATCTTTTCTAGCTGGAGAGGAGAGCTTTCCAATAGCCAATAGATCATTTTGGTTGTTAAATAATGCAACTGTATTGATATATCCTGCAGGATCATCTAGGTTTGATTCATTTGTTTCAGGATTGACACCTGTTGGATTTTCTGTAAAGTTAAATTCCTCACCTTCGGCAACTGCGTTCAACATTAATCTACCACGACTATCAACTGAATTGAATTTTAATCTATCAACGTTAAGAGCTGCATTGTTAACTCCCGTTACTGAGAAACCAAAGTCACCGGTTGTTCCTGATGCAGGCCATAGGAAATTAAGTTTAGCATTTGGATCATCACTATCAAGAACCATAACTCCATGATCATAGTATATAAGACCAACTCTATTGAAACTACCATCTGCAGCTCTTCTTAATATTCTTCCTTGATTCCAATCATTGTTGATAATTCTATTTTCCTGTTGATCGATATATAAAAATGTTCTTGTAACTCCTGATAGGGATGCATCTGTTAATGAACCATCATTTGCAGTTATTGTAAAATCTTCTATATCGTATAGTTCTATATTACTTCTTCCAACAAGACTACCTGAATTAGAATTCGGTGAAGAATCAGATGCAGTAATTGTATTTCTTTCATTGAATGCCCACCATCCTATTAAACTTCCACCTATATTACCACCTGTTAATGCGTTATTTTTAAAATCACTAAATGATAGACCTGCTGTAGAACTTGCAGTTACTTTCTTACCAACATTGTGTCTTACACCAGTACTACCATCATTAAATCTAACATTCCACATTCTTACATGTTGAATCTGGCCGTCAAATCCACCTGCTAATTTTGAATCACCTGAAACAGCTATTGCACCTCTATCACCAATGGTATCATTCAGAGTTCTATTGAAATTAGATATACCAATAAATAGATTATTACCTGAGGGTGGAGCATCTGAAGTGTCTGTAAATTGAAGATGTCCTTTTCTTATTGGAAATGTTTGTTCAAACATATTTGATTGGATAGTAGGGCCGCCGGCCGCATCGGCACCACCAAGTCGTGGGTCCGTTTGTTCCCTATTATTTAATTTCCAGCCATCTATATAACCAAATATAGCACCTGCTCCGGATTCATCTGTTATACTTTCATTAATACCTGATATTCCCCAACTCACTACGATATGATGAAATTTACCATCCATAATATTTACACCAACATCACTTGGTACAAATAATCCAGATGCTTGAACATCTTTAGCAGCAAAGTTTTCTGAAAATGTTCCATTGGCTGTGACAGATCTAATATAAAATCTAAATGCATCTTTATTATTCTCAGGATTCTTTGTTAATTCTAATTTTATGAATGCATTTTCTGATTGCACAGTAGCACCAGCCCATCCTGCCGATGATAATCTTCTCCATAATATTATTGAATTGGAAGTGTATGGTCGTACAATAGCCTCTATTGTCATACCACTTGTTGCGGTATCTAAAGTACTATTATTAACCCAAGGTACTGTAAAGAAAGATCGTTCAGGGACCCCAGCTTCACCTTCGAACGGATTTTTAAGATTAAGAGCAGTAACCATTCCAGTTGCATTACCAGTAACAATACCTGTTGCAGATGTATTGGAAAGGTTCATCTCTAATCTTACTGAATTAGGCTCAATTGAAGACCTCATTAAATCTTTACGTAATGTTATAATTCTTATAACACCGATTTCTGTTGCTGTACTTGTACTTTCTAATGCAGTAATACCACCAATAAAATTATTGTCATTTCTATAAAGAAAACCTTGAGTATAGTTAAATAAATCTTGATGACCAGCCGAAGATGATGCATTACTACTGCTATTAAATGATTGATCTGGAGATGATAAGAATATACCTGTTGTTCTTTCTGCAGTTGTGGATGATCCTGGAATTGTTGTCTTATTGAACAAGAGCGAATACTTCAATTCTTTTGTTATAGTAAAACCAAACGACGGAGGTGAATTCAAATCAAAAAATGATATTTTTCCTAATGATCTGATGCCGGTAAAGAAGTGAGCACTAGTAGCAGAGGGACTAGCAGTTGATATACTTATATCCCTCTTATCATCAAACACTATTGGGAATATGTTAGTGTCAGTATCGAAAGCTTTAAACATTTAAATATTCCTATTAGTATTGTAGATTAACTGAGATTGTTGTTTCATCAGCGAATGTTTTCTTAATAGGTGGAGATGTCTTTGCAACAGCTAACAATTCACCATCATTATTATATAAACCAATAGTTGTTATGAATGTTCTTGGTTCACCCGTTAAGGAACCAGTAATAGTACCATCTACAGGATTAAGAATTGTTGTAGGATTATTAGTGTAGTTCAACTCTTTATTAAACGCCCTGCAGAATACTTTAGATCTCTTAAGAATATTGATACCTTGGAATGATAATGATGTGCAAACAATCTTGCCTGCTGAAGCGGCACCAAAAGTAATACCTGAAGCCGATTCAACTAAGAAGTGAGGCCAACCAGTTCCACCGTGAAATAACAATTGACCAGTTTCATAAAATACAGTTCCAACTTTATTACTTGTATTACCCTGTGAAACTAGTGTTCCTTTTCTACCAACAGCCGCAGTCAATGTTTCCTCAGGAATGTCAATATATGTATTATTACCTGATGTTCCAAATGCAAATACTGCTGTAACACTACCTGACATAACAGCGTCATCCATTGTTGTCCTTCCAATTTGAATGGCTCTTAACAATGAAGTTGTAGTTGTTGTATCATGAGTGACAGGAACTGTACTAGCGTCTGCTGTTGAGGCAAATAGATAACTAGCAATATGTCTAAATGCAGAACTCAAAGGAATAGTTGTAGCAGTACCTTGAGCATTTGCTAGAAAAGCAGTACTCGTTGATTCCGCTACAAATGCATTGATATTTCGTATTTGAGCGCCTGTAAGGGCAGTAATTTCAAATGATGATTTTGTTTCTACAACATCATTTGCTATATCTCTATCCAAATTTAAATTTATTAGTGACATTAATTATCTCCCTTATGCGCTAGCACTCACTGTAAGTTCAAAGGTTGCTCGTGCACCTGTATTAATGCCTGTTATATCAATCTTAACAAGACCGGTTTTTGAACCAGCATTTAAACCTGTAAGTATATTAAATATTCCAACACTATTAACTGGTTCGGCAGTGGTATCTTCAAGAATACCAATGTCACTGTCTCTTGAAACAGCTGTCCAACCCTGTGAATCTTCACCACCAACTGATTGTACTTGGAGTACAACTGTATCACTAAATGCAGCAGTGGCATTTGTTGGTGTAAGAGACAGTGTTGAAATTTTAAGTGTGCCCTTAGGCAATGTAATCAATCTATAGTTTAATGCAATAGATTCATTTGAAATAGGTTCTAATACTGGAAGATTTGTAATGTCAGCATCGGGATCAGATGCACCGGCATTGAACAATTGGTAATTTATTTCATCATCACCAAAAGCAAAACGAGTTATCTGAAATGAACCGTCATTCTTTGCTAACAGTTCTCTACCTTTTCTTGTTAATATGGCATCTACAACTGCAGTTGTTGAATCAAGAAACGCCATAATTTATTCTCCTTATTTGTTTTATTATAAATAAATATTATTCGTCTTCACTTTTTGGTTCTTCTGTTGCTTTAACTTTTTTAGCTCTTTTTGGTTTTTTCTTAACCTTTTCTTCAACTAACTTAGAAGTCAATTCGGGTTGTTTAATAACAACCTGTTCTTTAAAATTAAAAGTACCGATACTATTAAGATTTTTCCCATCATCAAGTGTTTTGATAATATTATAATTATCATGTTCGTCTTTTAATTTGTCAAATACATCAGGAATCTTCATCTCTTCAGCATAATTGCAATCAACATTATGCATAGCAATCAATGTTCCGGGCTTGATGCTATCTTTTATAATATTCCAGATTTTGTCTGTTGCATTATGCATACTGACAAATACAATCATATCAGCAATATTTGCTGCATCTTGAAGAGCGACCTTGCTTTTTTTTAAGTCGTCTATATAATTAAATATAATTTTATCGTCAATGACATTTTTTCTAGCTGTAACAAAAGGTTTAGGTTCTATATCGTTTCTTCTATAATCAAATGTTATTACCTTATTAATAGCACCAAAAGCAAGCCATAATGTAGTTAAACCACCAAACGTGCCAATTTCTAAAATATTTTTTGCATCAATATCAACTGCTAGATCAAAAAGTATATCACATTCTTCATTAGTAACTTGTCTTGCAGAATTAAAATTAAAATCGGGATATAATCTTTCAGGATCTCTTTTATACATATTATCTCCTATGTTATTATGAACCTATAGGTGTTCCACCTTGTCCACTGTTTAATTCGTCGAATAGTTCCTGTCTACTACCTATAGCAATTCTTACTACTTGTGTTTGATTGCTAAATAGATTTGTTATATTTATGCCAACAACTCCAATTTCACCTGAAACACCATTTCCACTAGCACTTCTAACAACCTGAGCAAGCTCGAGTTTCATTTGAAGTTCTTTTGTACTTAACTTACTTGTAAATTCTGTATTTTTACCATCAACAATTCTGCCTTGACCAGCATCAAGATTTCCTATTGTTGCTTTGAAATAATTAGTACCATCTGCAGATGATGGAAACTCAAATCGTAATGATGGTTCCTCTGTCTCAAATGGTTTACCATTTTTTAACAATCTTATAGTTGAATCAATGACTCCTGTTGTTGCTGCAATATCAGCTGTTGGTGATAATAGCAATCTTGATAATGTTACTTCAACTTGTGAAGTACCCGGATCAGCTGGTGTAATTTTAACAGGTATGAATCTACCTGCCCTTGTTTGCGAGAATCTTGGAATATTAACTGATTCACCAGCTCTATTACTTAATGGCTTGATTAATTGATTAGATGTAATTGAGTTGTCAATGAAATTATAAATACCATCTTTATATTTAAAGCCTTGGAATGTTGCTGTTGTTGCACCTGTTGCAGCCGTTGCTTTTAATTCAAGATAATGATTAAACATATCAAAAGCAGTTGGTGTTATTTTAGATGCGTCATAAGATATTCTAGCATCCTTGGGTCTATGCAAAATATGAGGTTCAATTAATAAACCTTCGGCTATTACATTTGATTTTGCTGGAATGAATTGGTCAATAAATGTAAATACATTACCGAGCACATCATTAAAATTATCCATTGCATCAACAAATGTATTTAGGTTAACCATTCTATTTGCAGCAGCTGATAGGCCTGAACCAGATTCCAAATCATCAGTAACAACATTACCATATCTAGTTCTTATATTATTCATTGCCGCTGTAATAGGACCTGTGTAATCATTTTCGTATAGATCTTTTGGGTCACCTAGTAATTCTCTAACATTAACATCTTGTAATACATTCCTAATATCTCTATTTACCGCATTGATAGGTTGCAATGTAATAGAAATATAACCAGGATCTTCAATTTGTTTTTCTAGATCTGTTGATTGTCTCACCTTATCATTATCAATAGCTAACCCTGTTGGGTACCAATAGACAAATTTTGACATATTAGGGAATACTCTATAACGTTTGGTAGTTTGATTATTGAAATTAACTGGTGTTGCTGTATTAGCAGCTGTTGTAGAATCGACAATGTAATTGTGCCCGCCTGTCAATACTCGATTTTCTCTTAATTTCCAATGACCACTTAAACTCCCATAACCAGCTGCATTTGCCCCAGTTGAATTGATAAATGAAGTTGATTCCCAGTTTCTAGTATGTTCTTTAAGATCTTCTTCTTCAAGGGGAACTGTCCAAGATCTTACTTCGTGCATATAGCCTGTGAATGAACCAGAACCCGGGAAGTAAGCACCGAACGAAGCACTACCTCCTGATGAATCGTAGTTCAAAGCAGCAACTCCAGTGGTGACTGCACTCGCTAATACAACCACATCATCCCCACCGGAACCAGAACCAGATACTCCCATAGTCCATATCTTTAAATTGTCACCAGTTCTTGATACGAATACATTTATAAAGTTATCCTTCTTTTGTATAAATGAAGATATAGATGATTGTGTGGTACTAGCTGTTGTACCTGCAGTAGCAACAAAGTGTGCTTGACCTGAAGCATCTAGTTTTATTGAATACAAAGGATGAACTAACAATGAATGTTCTAAAGCGGCTGTAGCCGATACTCTCATTTGAATTGTAAAGTTTCTATTGGGAGAGAAATCCAATGCAGAGTTTGAGCCAGTTGGAACCTGAACATATACATCACCAGTACTAAATAATATTGGGACATCAATCTCTTCAGGAACTTTAACCTTTATATTATCTCTGAATATAGAATATTCATCTGTTTTCATAAAGTTATAATCAACACCATATAATCTACCAATAGATTCTATTGTTTCTCTTGTTCCTTTATTCTTTATAATATAGATAAGGTCTTTAAGAACTCTTTTCCAAACTTCATAAGCAACCTCTTGAGTTGTTGCTCCTGTTGTAGAACTAATTAGAAACGAATCTATAGCACTGTTAACTGCAGACTGGAATAAAGTTACACCAAAATGATTTGATAGTACTGGAAGGAATTTATTTGGTGTTCTATTTATGTTACTATAATTTATGCTCTTGATATAAGAGAGTTGATCTATAAAACCTTTTAGTACATCCATCTCATCACCAAGTGTTTGGAGTAATTTTTCCAATACTTGGTTCTCATCACCGTCAAATAAAACTTGGGGCAACATATTCTTTAATTTTTGTGTTCTTGTAATACTTAGTTCAGCAGTTAATGGATATGATGTATGATCATTGGCAGAGCCTGAAGTCTTTGTTATAGTATCGAAATTTAACTCTTCAAAATCAATTGCTCTAGCAGATATTGAATCAACAATAGCAGTCTGTGATCCTGTTATAGCATTATTTGAATTTCTATTCACAAAGGTTAAAGCAACGTTCTCACCATTTTGATTTGTTGATAAAGCAGTCATAGTGTCTGTTAAAGACAATTGATCTAAGAACCAAATATCAAATCCAGATGATTCTTTTTTCCATTGGTCTACTTTATAAACATTTTTAGCACTTAATGATGCAGTATCAGATGCACATAAACCAATTGGATAAGTATTTTGTATTCTTCTAAGTGTATGTCTATATTTTCTTACAGCATCACCAAAAAATACATGCTTACCAAATTGATTGTAGTCAATAGTAGGTATGACTTTTGCTCTATCACCAGTTAATGAAAGGTCAGCTAAATTTGAACTAGCTGATCCGATGGCAGATAAAGATTGAATCAATGCATCAAATGTTTGTCCTTGTGTTGGCATTTATTTAATACCTACTTTTCAAATCAAAAAGAATACCCACCATCTGTGTATGTGTTTGCATGACATCAGCAAGCATATCAGCATCTGCCAATTCACCCTTATTCTTTTTGATAAATTTTTCCGCTTGATCAACTATTTTCTTATATCCATTGTGTAAATCAGATCCTGCAGCTTCATTGAGTTTCATTAGTTGTCTTCCTATAGTCCAAACACTTTGTTGATTTTCTTATCACCAAACCTACCACGCAAGATCATAAAGATCATATCCTCTTTATTCAAGCCTCTAAGATCAATGATCTTATTAGTTCTATTGAGTTCGTCCTTTATGCTTTTTGGTGAACTCTTTTTCCATTGCTTGTATTCATCTTTTATTCTTTGATCAGATGTTAGATAATGATCGGAATCAGTTGCTTCTCGTAATTTCATTATATATCTCCATCGTCCCAATTGCTAGTATCAGCCCACCATTCTGCAGTGCCTATCATGTTATCCATCATATCGACAAAATCATCAAAGTCTGGAGCATAATCAACACTAATACCTTTTCGTAATTTTTTTAATTTATTTTTGATTGCTTTAAAATCCCTTGCTACATCTGTGAATCCTTTGTCTTTCTTTGCTTCATTAAGTTTCATCATTTATCTCCTTATGTAATTCTAAAGTTATACTTCTCAGGATCCTGAACAATAATAGTCTCTCCTCTTATTGTGAGCTTTAATACAACATGATAATCAACTCCTGTGTACAGATCAGCTGTATCAAATTCAAAGAAGTTTCCTCTAGTATCATAGGATAGTTGTGAGGCAGGTATTTCAACTCTATCTGTTTGAACTTCCCTAACTTCCCAAGTTCCATCAGTACATATGAAATTACTAACAGCAGTTGTTGCAGCCGTTAGTGCAGTAAATACAAGAGCATCATCCTTAATAAATAATAGGGGTCTAACTTTCGCACCCTTTTCATATGTTCTTTCTAAATTCCTGAATGTGATTCTATATTTAGATGTTTTGTATTCACTGAAAGCACCCTCTGCAGAACTACCTTGGAAACTAAATAGATAGTTGGCTGTAGGAGAAGCAGATATGAACCAGTTATCTTTAAGAGCTGTATAAGAAGTTCCTGCAGATAATGGTAGGGTTCCAATATTACATTTGTAAATACCTTTGAATTGTCTTACCGCAGTTAAAGCAGTGTGAATAGCAGTTCCGGCTTGTGTTTCGGTTGATGATGTAAGTCCTGATAAAGTAATATTGCCGGGAAAATCATCAGTTCCATTCAAGTCTTGGAATTGTCCATTTATAATATTGTAGAAGTATAGTTGACCAGTGGCATTAAAAGGAATATTATTTCTGTCATCTTTTATAGATCCTGGCCATTCTAATTGGATATATGAAGAGTTTCTAGTATTAGTTTCTCTACCATAGAACATTTTCTTATAAAATGATTGAGCAGATGTTGATGCTCCTGTCTTGAGTTCTTGAGTATCAGTCATTTTAAGGATAACACCAAAGTTGCCTGTGTTACCACGTAACCATTCATTAAACATACTAGTAATATTTACCTTAAGATCTTCTTCACCATGATCAAAAGCTTGTGTTGCTGAGCTAGAATCAACAACAAACTCCCCACCAGTAGTTGTCCATACAACCGTGGATTGAGCTGATACAGCATTTGCGTAACCAGTTTGCGAATAATTATCATTGTCTAACCCTGTTCCTTCGTCCCATTCCTGTGTAAGAGGATGGACATTAATATTGAATGATTGTGCTTGCTCATCTCCATGCTTTGCATTAAACATATAGAGATAAGCTGTAACAGTTGAATCAGTTCTAGGATCCACCAAATTACCTGCAGTAATATCAGCTGTCAAAGCAGATAGATTATATTTCACTAGAGCTCTGGCAAACATCTTCCTAGACTCTACTATAAAGAATTTATTCCATACTTCTAATATAGGAGCTGCACCAAAGTTTGATGTTAAACTGCGCTCCGTAATCCAAGTATCCCGGTCTGCATATGCTCTTCGTATTGACATTATAGTTCTCTCATTATCTTTGCTTTATCCACTGCAAATACAGTAGCTCCAGGTGTTGTATTGATTATTATATCAAGATTCTTTTTTCTGCCCTTTTCAGATATTTCTAGCCCATGTTCGTTTGGGGGAGTTATATATTCACCTATCTTAAAGTTTCTTGATGTTCCGTGATAATATGTGTCTATGGCTTCTTTTAGCAGCATTACATTTTCCTCAAACCAAATAATACACCATCAGCTCCCGAATAAGCGGCAGATGTTAATTTATATTTTAGAGGCCCTGCGAATTTTTTTATTAATTTCTTATATAGACTAATTCTACTTTTTTCTAAAGCTGAAAACCAAATCTGTGATGGTTGAAATTTCTTTATAAATTCTTTAATTATAGCCATTATAGTAGCAAATATTCTAAATTCGTCTCCTGTATTAGTAATCATTTGACTACTTTTATTTTTTTTGTCTAAACTAGTAAAATCTAAAGTGAAAGCTTTATTTTTCAAGTCACCTTTAGTCGGTTGCTGAATTGATTGAATATACGATTCCAATACAAATTCAACGTCATATATAATTTTATCATCTGTTATGAATGAGGTATACACACTATAATCATCGTACTTTAATGTGTATGAATATGGCTTGTTTAGCACTTCATTTAGCTTCATGTCAAATCTATCTCTTTAACCCTTACACCATTGGGAGTTGTGATACCAATTTTAATATCCACACTAAATTCCAGTGGACCTATAGATTCATATTTGGCTATGATCTTTTTGAGTTTAGCCGCATTTGCTTTCTTGCCAAATTTCCTTGCCAAGAAATATAAAGCTTCCTCATCATCTTCGAAAGCAAAGTCTTCAGTTAGTTTAGATAGTTTCATGACAATATTCTTAGCATATTTCTTAGTATGACAAGTTCCTTTTGTACAAGGCGTACTTGATCTTCTATCTTATCAGCCTTGGTTATATCATTATCTTGTCTTACAGCTGTACCAATAAGACTCTTAACCTTATCCCAATCATTCATGATGCCTTGTATTTCCTTGTATGCTTTCGCATATCCGCCTGATTTAGCTTCGTTTAGTTTCATTACAATGTTCTCCGATTAAGCTTCAGCCTTTCCTGACTTTACTCTGTTCAAAGTCTTTATCATTACAACTAGTTGCTTATCTTTAGTTTTTTGATATGCATATATTAGTGCATTAGTCATCTTTTCCAATTGTTCTGGAGTAAGCAACCTTGCATTCTTAGCTAGCTCCATATCGACTGAGCCGCCTTTGGGTTCTTTCATTTTACTAGAAGCCTTAGCCAACTTCCCATCTTCCTCTTCTTCAATCTCTTTAATTGCTTCTACAACTACTTTCTTAAGTTCTGACTTACGAATTTTCATCTATTATCTCCGTTTATTAAATTTAATTAAAGAGTTCGTCCCGTAAGATCAAAGTTTAAGAATTTAATCTGCCATAATCCATCTTCCGGGAACCTTATAATACCGCTCTTTGTATTTGCCTCAACTTTGAATGTTACGTTTGAATAAGTTCTACCATCTTCAGTTCCAGTTATATTTCTCACCTTCAATTCAGCAACCGATCTGATTTTATCTATAGACTGAATCTTAGATATAATATCAGGTAGCACTATAGTATCATTAAAGTTACTATTGGAAAGATCGAATTCTCTTCTCAATAAGAAGAACGCTTCCAATAAAGCTTCATTGGCGTTAATATTTGGTTCTGGAACTATAGAAAAATCAACACCAATGTCAATGATTTTACCATCAGTTATTTTTATAGAATCAGAGAATGATTTGAATCTCTTAACAAAAGTTTCAACGTTATTCTTTAGTACTCCACCTGGAGCTGTTAATTGACCATTGTCATTTTTAGATATAAGCAACAATTCAACACCAAGTCTATTGCTAGGATCTTTTCTAGCAAATGTTCTAAATACTGTACCGAATGCTGTAGGCATAGATAGAGTAGTTATTTGATAGTCTTGAAGTGTTACAGCTCTGTTTTGTGCCGCAAAATAAGCAGAAGCATTCTCTCTTATTTCATTAAGAGTCTCTCTTTCGGAACCACCTGTTGCCTGTACATCATTAGTAACTGTAAGTAATCTTTCTATATTATCCGCAACATCAGCTGATATACTTCTAAAATTAGGAGTCTTATAAGTTATATTGATATCCCTAAAATATGTTAAAGTATTAGAACCAACATTGGTATTAATACCTCCGCCATATCTATATTGTATATCTAAGGAAATATTTGCAGGAGCAAGACCGAGTGATCTTGTATTAAGAAATTGAGCCGCATTAATTGTTGATGGTGAGAATGAAGAGGCAGAACCTCTAACAGTTGTAGGTAATACAAAGTCTTCTGGGTTAGGAACGATTTCTGAATCTTCAAGTGTCAATTTACCAGATCCAAATGTAATTGAAGTATCCCCTTCAGATTCAACCTCAACTATATATCTCCTCGGTACTCTTTTCATTTTAAGAACCTTTGGTGTAGTACCTGATGTTGATGTGTCATTATCCTCACCAAAAAATATAGTATCTTGTGCAAGGAAATCTGTCTGAGTCCACTCATTACTATCTGAACTCGTAATAGAAATAACCTCTGTTATATCTTTATCGGGCATTGTTAATTTTAAAAATGGTTGTGCAGCCCCGGCTGTGTATACAAACGTTCTTAGCTCACCTGCAACAGCAGATATACCTGATATAGAAGCTGTAACTACTGTACCATCTGTTACTACACTTCTATTTGCTGTTAATGAGAAATCTACATCTTCAACAAGCATAAATGAAACTGATGGTTCAAAGCTTGTGACTACCCTAGTGCCCTTATTGAGTGTGAACGCTTCAGCAGCAGATGTTGAGTCATTAAATATTGCACTGACTGATAATTCAGTGACCGCAGGTGTTGCTAATCTTGGTTGTCTTCCTAATGTTTTTGATAGCCCTATAATGTTCTTCTCTTCAACAGCTTTATTTATGAATGTCTCATTAGCCTGTCTATCAATATAAAACGTCAATAAATCACCAACATAAGCAAGCATTTCAAGAATAGCCATACCTCCAGACGCTTCGTTAAAGTCCTGGAAATCATTAGGGAAGTTCTGTTTTGTAAATTCTATGATGTCACTTTTTATGCCATCAAAGTCTTTGCTTACATAAGATACATTTCGTATTTCTTTTAAATCTACTGTAGCCATATTTTATCTCTCTGTCAATCCATATTTTTTTAATTCTTCAGGCTTATTTTTTCTTAACCAGTATATTGTTGCCACACCATGACCAACTTCATCGGCTTTATATTCATTGCCTGCATGAATTACATTAACGTTTAACTTTTTTATGACATCTAATAATTTCTTTCTTGTATCAAAAGAGCCTCGTTGAGCTCGGCCTAAAGGAAGTGATTGAGTCATTTTTAGTAAAGTGATTGCAGGATATATTTTATTCTTCTTGGTTTTTTTCTTAGAAGGTAATACAACACCGTTGACATAGCTCTTTACGTCAATTTTATCGGCATAAATTCGTTCTTCGGCTTCCCATTTTCCGTGTAGTGAAGCTGTACCTTTAGCAAGATCTGTAAGATTAACTCCATCACGGCTCCAACCGAGGGCTTGGTCCTTTTTCACTTTCTTTGCAAATTCAGGATCAGTTTTCATTTGATCTTTAAGTTTCTTGATCTGTTTAGCATTAGTATTAGAGACAGGTGTTGTGCTATATTTGGTTTTTAATTTGTCGACATTAAATCTGAAACCTATGCCACCTGTTTCCACCATCTTCCCAGAAGGGAGCATGGTTCTTCTAGGATCTCTTGTAAAACTAATAAAAGGCTCATCCGCTTTACTTTCTGGTCCTTTTGTGCCCATCATCTTTCGCAATCCATGTTGTTTCGTTCCCTTTAATGTATTAGAAGACACTATAGTTATAAAATTTTCTATAGATGTAAAATGATATAGAGCAGCTCTTGAAGCTTCCGATATGATGTATTTTAGTTTCATAATTATATTCTTATGGTTAATTGAACTGAATCAGTTGCAGCTTCAGCATTGGTTAATTGATAGCTCATTAGTATAGCAATATGTGTATCTTCTAAATTAGGATTGTCATCTGTTGTCTGTATAGTAATATTAGTCAACGTAACGTGAGGCATCCATGTAGCTAACGCATCTCTGATTTCACTTGTAATTCTTATTTTCATTTCCTCTGGAGAGATTTGATCGAAAAGTTCACCAGCAAATGCAGACATGTTTGTACCTATACTAGGATTGATTAACCTTTCACCCTTTCTGGTCAGGAGCAGTATTTTTATATCCTCTCTTACGGCAGAGATAGTTGTAGAATTACCTTCAAAAAATCCTCTTGTATATGCACGCAAGGGAAATTTATAATTTATAAAGCCAGGGTTTGCCATTTATATTCTCTAATTTATATATTGATGTTTACTAAGATGATCATTTCTATTGATTTCATCTCGAAGATTATTGATATCTTCTAGTATTTCTTTTACTGTAGCCTCAAGATTGGCTGCATTGAAACTA
>Ga0080013_1000064_pt1 | contig 141450 bp, 115 predicted proteins | sample ETNvirenome_6_85_FD_69236 | JGI IMG/M metagenome (GOLD analysis project Ga0080013, IMG submission 69236) | Marine viral communities from the Pacific Ocean - ETNP_6_85 (SPADES assembly) (version 2) | ecosystem: Environmental > Aquatic > Marine > Oceanic | place: Pacific Ocean | collected...
TTCATTTTTGTGGATTTGATCAATCTTGTTTCTTTTTTGTTGGCCTTGTATATTATATTTTTCCTTGCAACTTTTAATATAATTAAAAATCAGTTCGTTATTTTCAATATATCCAGTTATCATCATTCTAAAAAACTGTGATTGTGTGAATCCATCAAAATTACAACGTATTCTTAATTTAGCTTGTCGTTCAGAACTATCATAAAACATAAATTTCTTTCTGTCTGCAGGATCAGGAATAGTTGGATCTCTCATTTTCCTCTCCTAAGTATGTGTGTGCCGCTCTCTATTTGCCCCAAAGAAGATTGCAAAACAAAAGACCTCTTGTTGCGAAGCTCCTCCAAACTACGCGCTCCGGAATAAGACAAGCCGCTTCGAATGCCGCCGGCGATACTTTGAAGAAGATTCTTGACACTGCCCCTATAAGGAACAGTAGTTGAAACTCCTTCTGGAATCGAGGACTTTCCACGCCACGCATTTTGTGCAGCAGCAGAAGCCATGCCTCTATACACCTTATATTTTTTTCCTTCCTTTCCAAGAAAAACCTCGCCCGGAGTTTCCTTTGTGCCAGCCAAAATCGAACCAATCATCACAAAATCTGCCCCGGCTGCATATGCCTTAACTATATCACCGGTAGTCTTGATCCCGCCGTCAGCTATTATTCTAACATCGTGAACGGTGTTCGCACAATCTAAAACGCTTTGAAAAGTTGGAATGCCATGGCCAGTGACCAGCCTCGTTGAGCATATCGATCCTCCCCCAATGCCAACTCGAATAGAGTCTGCCCCCCACGAGGCTAGAGCGTCGAACCCCTCAAGAGTTGCAACGTTGCCGGCCATCAAATGTATTTCATCCCCTGCAAGTTCACGTATGGTAATGAGGGCATCTCTCATCAACGAATGGTGGCCATGCGCAATATCAACACAAATGATTCTGACGCCTGCGTCAATAAGAGCACAAACTCTTTCTTCGTAATCTCCCGTAACGCCGACAGCAGCTGCTATATTTATATCTCCATATTTATTAAAGGCCTCTGCTGCAATCGTGGCCTGCTCTTGTATGGTATTGTATCTGTGTATGATACCCATACCTCCGGCGCCGGCAATTGCAAGAGCCATATCTCCTTCCGTGATTGTGTCCATCGGACTTGATATAACGGGTAAATTTAAATGAATATTTTCATCCAGGTCATTACCAATTTCAACAGAGAATCGGCTTTCAATATCACTGAACTTTGGCTCCAGCAACACATCGTCAAAAGAATAAGTTTGTCTCATTAGAATCCTCCAACTGGCATACCGTTCATGCTATCGATTGCCGCCGGGGCGTCAGTGCTGCCGAGCGCGTTCGAGCCACGGGCTGAGATTGCAATTGGCTCACGGTACAACCCGTGCACGGTTTGTCTTGCTCTAAAATGTACTACCGGCACCATAACCAATTGTGCAATCTTATCACCTCTACAGATGAGTTGTACTTCTTGGCCTACGTTATGTAAATCAATGAACACCTCTCCATCATAGCCGCTATCTATGATGTGCGCTCCCACAATTAGTGATTTCTTGGCCCCCATACTGGATCGATTACATACTTGTAGCATATATCCATGTGGGATTCCAAAGCTTAAGCCAGTTGCCAGCATTGCTCGGGCGGCCGGCTGGATCCTCACAACAGAAACATGTGGATCAGCTGGACAGAAATAAACATCTAAACCTGCGTCACTAGGGTTGGCTCTCGTCGGTGCTTTCGCTCCCGGACGAGCCTCGTATTCCAATATCATCTTGTGCCTCCTTAATTAATTTATTTGCTTTGTCCCAGCACTCAGGACAATATAACCTTACAACTTCTTCCTCTTCTCTAACAACCACTTTCCAAGTTTGCGCATGTTCTTTTGATTTTTTATCAAAAGGAGTCTCACATGCAGCACACTCATCTTTCAGTTGATCAAACATCATAAGTTGTTGTTTCATTCGCTTCTTAATATCTTTTTTAAAATGTTTCATTTTGTTGCGTAATAATTTTCTTTTTAAACTTCCCATTATTCGTAATCCTCAATTGGAAAATTAAGGCTGGCGAACTCTCCATGAAGTTCGATAGCTTTCAAATCTCGTGCTCGGGCTGCTTCTTCCTTGTTTCCAAACGTACCTAGGTAGATATCCTTGCCTCTGTATCCGATACTTGCTGCCCATCTTTTTCCGCATTTGGAGACACCGGTATATCCTGATGTGTTGCCCTTTCTGCGCTTTGTTGTGTTTCTCATGTTTTCGGCGTGGGTACAAACTCGTAAATTGCATTTTCTGTTGTCTAAAACATTGCCGTTGATATGATCTACGACTAGCTTACCTTCACGCGGCGGGCGATCTAAGATAAGATTATGAATTCTCACCTCTCTTTCTTTAAAGCCGCGGCGTGTCGGCGGGCGGTTCGGACCATCGCGATATGCTAAAGCGCGTCTTTCTCTGGGCTCGCGTATGACGTTTGTCCGGACTGAGCTTAAGCGATCTCTGACCGTATCATAGAACAATCTCCAAGTATGATTCTTAACCTTGTCCCAGTCTTCTTCGTCGACCAGAACCGTATGGTTACCATATTTTTTGCTTTCAATTATAAATTCTTTTGTCATTTTACTATCCCAACAATTTAAAATTGTAACGAAGTGATCTTGTGCTAAAACCCCAATCTTTGTTGTGGTCTAACTTTGCTGCGTATGGACGATTTAAATAGATTTGATCATATTCCTTTACTCCCCAGCATCTAATTGTAGTCATCGTTGAAGTATCATCTATTACCTTAAGAATCCAATATGGTTTATCATTTTTGGTCTTCTTAGGAATAACTTCTCTTGGTATAAACCAAGCTACTCCCAAATCTTTGTCCCAATCACCTAGAGGCGGCACACAATTTCTTTCAATAGAGTCTTTAATTTCTTGTGTCATGACTAAATCGAAAGGGAATATACCAGTTAGATCAGAAACATACTCAATCTTCTCCTCAGAGGTAAAATCTTCTTCTGGTGAATAAATTTCAATATTCTCGTCTAACTTCTTTTGGTTTTTTGGCTTGTCTTGTACACACGCCATCCAGAAATGCTTACACCCGCTAAATCGATCGTCAACAATACAATCTAGTGCTCCGGAGCGACACAGCACGTCCAAAGCTCTCTTATTTAACTTGGCATGGATGATATCTTCGTTAAACAAGATATCTTCAATTTTTTCAAACGGTCTGTTCTGCATGATTTGTTCAACTGCTTTGTCACCCAAACCTTTAATCGAACTAAATGGTTGAATAAGAGTTTTGCCATCGTCACTAATTTCCCATTGTCTGGTCGAAGTATTAATATTAATATTTTCAATCTCAAAACCAAATTTCTGAGCCAGGCCGATTGCTGCCTCTTTGCGTGATTCAGGCTCTTTGTCTAAGAAAGCAGCCATCCAGCACTCAGGGTAATAATTAAATAGCCAAGCGCATTGGTAAGATAGAATAGAATAAGATACAGCATGCGATTTGTTAAAGCCGTAACCTGAAAAATATTCAAAGTTTTGCCAAAGGCTCTTGGCCGTGTCGTTTGGTATCGACTTGTTAAGACACCCTCTAATAAACTTCTCTCTAATTATTTCTTTTTCTTCTTGGCCTTTGCCTGTGCCCTTTTTGGTCAAGAGTTTACGTAATTTGTTACCTTCTTCTAAGGATATGTCTTCGCCTAACTTGTGAGCCAGCAAAGCAATTTGTTCCTGAAAAATAAGAAAACCATAAGTTTCTTTGGTCACCTCTTCAACGGCGTCAATAAGATAACTAGCACCCTTGTTCTTCTTCGCTTTGATATACGCTTTGTCAACTCCGGCGCCTAGGGGGCCCGGACGGTAAATCGAAGTGATAGCAGAGATATCAATGATATCATTTGGTTTAGAATTGATGCTCAGGCGCTGGGCTCCGGAGTTAGTAAACTGAAAAATGCCAGCGAACTTTCCTTTCTGAAAGATATTTCTATACACTTTCTTGTCATCCAAGTCTAGGACGTCTGGATGCAAGGTGCTCTCATAGTATTTCTTGATGTCAGCAAAAGTTGGGTCTTCAGTTCCATGATACCTTTTGAGAACATGTCCGATGGCACTTTGGATCATTTCAAGAGTTGAGAGGCCCAGCAAATCAAATTTAATGTGCCCAAGCGGCTCCAGATGGCGTACGTTTTGTCCTTCGGACCAGGGAGTTTGTATCACACCGCCAGAACAGATAAGAGGCATGTGCTTGTCTAGATCCTCGCCAATCACGACTCCCCCAGCGTGGCGACTAGTCGATCTTACTTGGCCTACGAGGGCTTCTACATGCGTTTTAATGTGGGGATACTTTTGCAAGAAATTAATCAAAGATTCAGAATATTTCATCACTTCCTCAAAAGTTGGGATGTAAACACCTGATTTAATATCATGATCTTGCTTGGCTTTCGGGGTTGCCTCTTTAACCATTCTGCCGGTTACTACATTAACCTCGGCCCATGGGACCTCGTAAAATTTACCTATGTCTTTGATTAACGAACGAAGCTGTAGCGTATTAAAATTAGAAATTGGTACAACTGTAGTTTCTCCCCACTCCTTAGCTAATATCTCCTTTAGCCCGAATGCGTCGCTAACGTCATAGTCAATGTCTGGGTAGTCAGTCGCATCCGATCGCAGGAACCGGCTAAACAATAAGCCATATTTGATTGGATCGACCTGAGTGATTCCCAACACATAGGACACCAATGAGCCTGCAGCCGAGCCGCGGCCCGGGCCTGCTAACATATGTTGATTCGCTGTGTCTGAAACAGCTTTCATGGTGAGAAAATATTTACTGAATCCTCTGTTGTTTATAACAGTAAGCTCGTGTTTGAGTCTATCAATGTACTCTTGGTTATCAGATAATCCTAGCTTTTTCAGGCCTGCGATAGATTCCTTGACCAAGGCTTGTTCACCAGTTTCGCCATCTGGAATGACAAACCCGGGAAGACGAACCGTGTCATCTGGCATGAAATCCTCAATCCTTTCGTTAGCAATCCAGTGAGTCTTTACAAGGGAGTCATACACAAGATCGTCATTATAAGAAACGCCGCACTCTTCCGAATACTTCTTATACGATTCCCACATCTGGTCTCCGTTCTTTGGATATAACTCCATGCCCATCTCATCGACATCAATCGGGAGTTCTGATTTAAGGTATTCTGGCGGATTTTTCTTGCCAAGCCATCCTAGACGTTTATAGAGTTCACGGTCCTTCCATGCCTCTGCACTTGGGTAATGAGAATCAGCCGTAGAAATAAGCTCGATACCGAATTCTTCGTGCATTTGGATGACGTATTTATTCAGCTCATGCTGCTCTGGCACGTTGTTCCATTGAAGCTCACCGTACCAACGGTCTCCTAGACAATCGATCATGCGTCGAGTAGTTACGCGCATGGCCTCCAAAACAGACTCCGAACCGCCTTCTCGGTTGTTCCAGTAATCTTTAGCGTATACACCGCCTAGGCATGCCGAAGACGCGATGATGCCGTCGCCATATTCTTTTAATAGTTTATAATCCAGGCGTGGCTTTCGATAAAAGTTGTCCCCCTGGTGCGAGTCAGATACAATCTTAAAAATATTGTTTAGTCCAGCCTGGTTCATGGCCACCAACACGAGATGGCCGCTAGAATTGATTATACTCTTTGACTTGCTCTTTGAGGCGCCTTCGTCTTCTGCTTCAACCTTATCCGTGTCGTTGATAACCTTTCTAGCTTGCTTCTTATCTAACTTAACTTTTTCGTATTCTTCTTTCCAATCCTTAATGGAAGGCACAAAATATGCCTCAACACCAAAAATTGGCTTGAAAATTTTTCCCTGGTCCTTCATCTTCTTAGCGTGTAAAACCTGATAAGACATACCATTCATATTTCCATGGTCCGTTAAAGCCAGTGCATTCATGCCATTTTGGTATGCGAAATCCATATGATCTTGCGGATATCCGAAGCCGTCAAAGACGGATCCGGCGACACTGTGTGCATGCAGCCCTACAAACGGGATTTTTGATTCACTTCTTTCCAAATTAACCTCTCGTTACAGAAACAATATAATCATATCAAACTGAGAGTCAATCTTCTAGTTCGTTATTTCTTTCGAAGAGATACAGTGCCATAGATTCTAAGTTTAAATTATATGGAATCTTTATAAATGGGAACAAGGCATGTACAAAGAACGCTGTCGAAGACAGGCTTAACTTGACGCTCACCCTCATTGCGAAAATTAAATGTTGTAAATAGGTTTTATTTTTTTCTCTTAAATGTTCAAACACTGTATTCCCCCTCGTCTAGACCGAATCCGTTCCACTCTGTGGCTTTAAGTATTTTTGGTTTTTTGATCGACGCGTTGTGCGATAAAAAGTTACAATAGTCAGACCAGTTGTCTAAATTGTAATAATCCTCGACGTCAAGTCTACTGTAATTAGAGTGTTGTAGCGTTTCGAACACCTGTTGTAAAGTAAAATTTTTATATGAAAACCTTTCTTTGATTGAATACTTTTCTTTTCTTGTCCCAGGATCCTTCCAAAGACCAGTTGATCTTGTCTTGGACTCCACAATTAGCTTCTCTATCTGTTGTATGTCCAGGGTGAGACCCAGGTATGAGTTGTCCCCAATCGTCTGGCCTCTGTGGCACAGCATAAGATTGCCACTAGATATGTCTTTTCTGGCCTCACGAACTAGTTCAGGTTTATAATATCCATATGGCCAAGATATCCAAAACTTATCTGGCGCCAGATGGAGGCTTATTTTTCGTAAAATTTTATTGGCGGTTTTTGCACCGTGGATGGCAGACCATGCTAAATTATCCCTCTTGTTTATATCTCTAATTTTAATAGGAACATAATATATTCTTATAGGGCGTTTAAATTCCTTCTTGTTGTGTTCAAAATGCCTGTAATTATAAATCGGATCTTGGATCCTTTCACCGACTTGATATCTAATCAGTGGTGTAACATCATCATTACACACAATCCATATGGTATTACAACCGGCATATGCGCATTCAAGCACAGAGCGTTCAACTGCTAGATAGTTTGGCCCAATTGGCATAAGACTTGCATGCCATGGCATATTAAAATCAGACTTAATTCCTGAAACGGGGATGATGCCTGCAAGGTGTTTTTTCATTTATATGTCGGATACGCATCTCTTTTCCAGAGGGACATTCTAGGCCTGGTAACTCCCCGCTTTTTAAGCAAATCTGTCACCTTGAACCTTGCCATTGTATCACTATAGTCAAAGCTTTTTAACTGCTTATCAGTTAAAAATGACTCGCACAGTAGATCCAAGTACTTCTGATCACCGTCGATGCGTCGAGTTTTAAAAAGCGTGATCTTGTGGACAAACTTATCTTCTGTTATGATCTCATTGAAATCGAGACCATATAGGCCTTGGCAATCGAACCAATCAATCACGCGATAATGAACGGTTTCCCTGTCCAGGGAAAAGCCCTCAATATTTTCATCATCGAAAACATATAGATTGTCATAGTGAACCATGTACATACTACGATCTGTGAAAATTTTTATTAGTTTGTCTTCCAGACAAATTCTCAAATTATTAGACTTATCAGTAAAGGGTGCTAGGCCCAAGCTATATAATTCATAAGTCTTTGTGGCCCATTCTTCCTCCGCTAATTCGTACGAGTGGTGGTAGGGCGCGCGGTTCTTCACCAAGAAGTATTTGTTGTTGTGAGCAAACCTAACTGCGTCTAGATCAGCCCCAACAACAACGTTCTTCCACGTGAAATCAACACCCTGGAACGAGCTTTTCATGTTCTCTTGTTGTTTCACGTTCTTGGTCAATAGTTTTATACCATCTTTTTAAAATACGATAAAATTTTGGTTTTTCGTTACACCTACCGCCGGCTTTTGGGGCTCTAATAGCTGTCGCCCAGGCGGCTAGCCAAGTTCTTTTTTCGCTCTTGTACTTGCATGTTTTTTTGATCTTGTCAAAAGACTTTTTAATGTGCTGCATATAGGCTTCAGCTGCAGCATATGGGTCCGCGCGGTTGATTTTGTAGTGCTTTTCCCACCATGGCCACATTTGAAACAAACCAATTGCCTTTGGGTGCTTCGACTTCGAAAAGCGGTGGTCACCTTTAGCTTCAGGGTTGTATCCTGACTCGTGACAGGCTGCAGCTAGAAGTAGCCCCCTCAAATTATGAGGTAGATTATATCTTCTTTCTATCCTTGCAAGATTTTCAACGAGTTCAACTTTGGCACCTCCTTTCGCATATGGACAATCAAATATTGCCTCAACTACAACTTCCTTATAAGTATAACTAATCTTTGCGCTTTTTATTGGTTTAACAAAGGCGCCTTCTGGTATTTGTGTTGCTGTGATAGAACCAACGAGCAACAATCCTAAAAAATAATTCATAACTCCACCGATATAATTTAATCTTCTCCGTAAAACCCAATTACGTGATTTTCAGATACTAAATAGTACACTTCTCCGAAAAAAGAGGCTTCTTCAACCAGATGTGAAGGCACCAAAATCCTCATTCCAGAGCTTAAATTAGAATTTACGTTGGGCTGTGCAACCTCTACGAGACTGTATGCGGATTCGTCGTTGACATATCCCTCAGGAACGAGGACACCAGATTGCTTCTTTACCTCTTCTACTGGCTTTACTACCAAGTAGTTATTTAAAGGGTACAACATTTTAAACTCCCAACACCTTCTTACTCAGCTTGTCATAGTAATCAGTGAATTGATTAATGTCGTCGCCCTTCGCGAGCATGCGGTAAGCTCGGACTGCCTGGCGTAGTTCATCTTTGGTAAGCCACCCATTTTGAACATAGTTTTTTCTAATGTCTCTCTTATGCTCCTTGTAGGGCTCCATCTCGTCTTCGACGGCCTTGAACGCCTTAATAAACTCAACAACATATTCTTCTGTAGTCAAATCGCTCATCTTTTCTCCTTGTTGGTGATAATAATATAGTAACTTATACTAGAAGTGTCAAGTTATTTCACACGCGCCGGCGGTGCATGCTAATTCGCCCCTTAAATTAGTACTATCTTCTAACTCTACCACTTGCATTAAATCAATATCTTTTAAACTAGTTGATAAAACTTCATATTTTTCCGGCGAACAGTCTTCAAATGGCGCTTGTTTATATGTGTGCTCGCTAAACGGGATGACAGAAAGACCGTTATAGTCTTTTCTGTTCTCCCACATCCACTCCCCAACATCGATCCACTCAGCGTCCTTTATAGAAATGGTTGCTGATACATTATGTGTATTTTGGCCTCTTTGGTGGCCCGGGCGCACCCACTCTTCTGTAACTTTTTTAATTCTTTTTAAAAGTTGTAGGGCGCTCTCTGATCTTGTAATAGCGCCCGGGGGCGCCTTTTGTGGCACTGCGATAACTGCCGTGTCATGTGGCCTAAAATATTCATCCTCTACTAGTTCTGGATGATGAATGGCCAAGTGAGTATAGATTGATTCATTTTTTCCTACGCGGAGGCGCCTAATATAGTAATCGTTATGCCAAGCATGTACTCCGCTTGAAGTTCCGAGTGCTAGGGACGTTGTACCAGCTGGCTTAACACAGGTTGTGCGTGCTGCGGCCTTAATACCAATCTGTTTTGCGACGCGTCGGTTCTCTTGTCTGACAACCAAGGATGCCGCTTTCATATCTAAATCTAAAACCCTTCCGGATGCAATACCAGTCATCGATACGCCAATTAGGGAGTCTTTTTCAGTAGTACGCTGCCAGACGTCTCTAAGATAATGAAAATCGGTATAGCCGGCCTGAAGGGTGCCAATAAAGGATGCAATTCTTGCTCTGTTTTCATATTCCTCTTGGTTATCGACGTCGGACACATTAATCTCAGTTAAATTACAAAACTGGTAGGGCCTTAGAGCGATTTCACAGCATGGGTTCGTTCCCCAGTCTTTGTCATTGGAAAAATAAAATCCCGGCTCTCCGGACCCGGATTCCTTAACACGCTCCCAAATATCCATAAAGAAGTCATGAGTAATTAAGTGTCGCATGAGGACAACTGAGTTGTTGGCTCTTCCTCGCTGGGGATTTGTTTCCCACCAATTTCCCGTCTTTGCGGCAAGCATCTCTTCATCGTCCGCGGAAAAAAGCGAAATAAGAGCAGCCCTGCGAATCCCCCCGGCAAGAACAGCATCAGCAATATAACAAATAATGTCGTGTACTTCGATAGGCTCAAGCTTATCTCCATTATCCTTTTCGTCAAGGATTCCCTGAATCTTAAGGAGGCATTCTTTCAACGGCTGAGGGCCGGGAGCCTTGCCTCCACTGGTAACTAGTCTACTCCCCTTCGGACGGATATCAGAAAAATCAAATTTTATTTTTGATCCACCCTTAAAGTAGGACTGCATTAAAACTTTTATTGAGTCGGACCACCCTTCGATCGAATCTCCGATAAGAAACCTTCGAGATCTTTTCGAATTTGGCTTCTGAATCTCGGGGAGCTTGTCAACATGATGCCTTTGGACAGAAAATCCAACGCCAGTGCCACCGAGGAGGAGAAACATGCACTCAGGGAAAGAATTGATATGGTCGATAGGCATATAAGCACAGTTATATATCCTGTTAGGTGCCACTTCAATCGGCTTGCCACCGAATTGCATAGACCGCATAGACGGTAAAACTTTTTTATCATAGACATAATTATAGGCCTCCTCGATTTCCCCCGATAAATCGGGGTATTTTTTAAGGTGCATCTTTTTATTTCTGCTAACTAATTCATCCCATGTCTCTCTTCTTTCAAGATCCGAAATATATTTTGCATATTTCATATGTACAGTAATATCTGATAAAATCTTGTTAGTTAGCTCCATTCCCTATTCCCCTCTCGGCATCTGATTTTTTGCGATTCTAAATTGTTTATATTTTTCTTTGAGTGCAGTTGCTAGATCTCCCGGATCGCTGTTCGGAGATATAACCGGTGTATCGATTTTAGCCAGTACTTTAATTGTTACGTTACTTGTATCCATAAATATTGGGAAGACTAAGCCATCTGGACCATTTCTATTTTTAGCCACAAACAATCTGCCAGTGTTGGCTGTCTTGTCTTTTATTGTTCTCGAAATAGAACAGATAAAATCTGATACGAAGCATTTGTTAAAGGCTTCTGAAATAGATTCCATGGTTACAACTTCCGCATTTAGTCCTGTTCTATTTGTTTGTGAGGCTGTCCATAGCGGGCATTTATTCTCCTGAGCAATTGCTCGCAGGTTTTCATAAATAGACTCCAATTCATTGCGTTTCTCTTTAAAATTTGTGGCCGGCTTAAGCAAGTCGGCGTAATCTACTAAAATCATATCGATTTTGTGATTCTTTTTTTTTAATTTCTCTAGGTGTGAACGCATAGTGTTCGTCGAAGCAGACTTTGTTGGGTATTCCTTTATAATCAAAGATCCTTCAATTTCGTTAATTGATTCGAGTACTTCGTCTTTCTGATGAAACAAAGAATTGAGCGGTATGCCGCTGATACAGCTATCGTACCTCTGGCCAGTAACCGCCGCAGAAAGCTCTAAAGTATAATGCACTACATTTTTGCCGGCCTTGATTGCTTGAGCCCCTAAGTGCGTCAATACCATTGACTTCCCGGCGCCGGTGGGGGCGATAACCACGCCAAGCTCACCAGAGCCCAAACCCTTCTTTGTCAAAGAATCAATCTTTTCCCAGCCTGTTGAGACCGGGTTTCTAGCTTTTACCTCATACCTTAACTGGAAGTCTTTAAGAAATTCATGTCCGAAATCATTGTCATTGCCTAATTTTAGGGCGTTATCAATAACCTTGCGTACTTCTTCGAAAGAAGAGCTTTGTATTAGATCAACCGACTGCATCAAAGCTTCTTTTAATTTTTGTTTTTTGCAAAAATCTAAGCTCGTATCCTTAATGTACTTCTCGTCTTCAACTGACCTGATCAGCGTCCTAGCAAAGTAATCCCTTACCTGTTTTTGTAGGGCATCGTTATGAATTTCCAGCTCTGTTCTAAGAATGGAGGCTAGGATGTGTTTTGTAGGGTGTACACCATATTTCTTACGATAATCATATACTTTTGCTACAAATATGCGAAGATATTTCAATTCGAAAAAGTTAGTATCGAGCACTTCTTCAATTTGATCTGCGAATGGTCTGTCATCAAGAATCATTTGTGCAAGTGACTCTTGAAATCGCTTCCCATAATTTGAGAAGCTTGTGTCTTTAGACATATTGTCTCTCCGTACGTAGTAACATATTAGCTACGCTTTAGCGATTGTCTATGGCAATTTTATTGAAATGTTGAAATAATTCAATGAAGTTTATTTCACCAAATCCGTCCTTCATCATCATTTTAATCAGCTCTGTTTTATTGAAAGACATGTCCGGGGTTCTGAACACCTTTCTAATCAGTTTTTTATCCTCAATGCCCAAAGTTGGAACATAAAGCTGCATCATCTGATAATTTCTTTTTAAGAGATCCTCGTTATCAAGTACTTTTTGGTAAGCTTTAACATTTGCGTCCTGCAGCTTCTCTCTACAGTGGTCAGTTAAATCTGCAAAAGTGACAGATCTCTTTTCTCTGAGAAAAGGAAAGCGCTTCGCGATAGTTTTTAAACCTAGGCCTGGGATTCCATCAATATTATCAGACTTATCTCCAACCATAGCACGAGCAATTGCAAAATTATTTGGATGTATGCTAAATTTTTCAATAATTGAGTTTTGGTTTAATATCTCTTTTTGAATAGGCCTATATTGAATTGTTTTCGAGGATAACAACTGAAAAAAATCCTTGTCGCTTGAAACTATTAATTTTTCTGCAGATTGAAGTTCTTTCATTTGAGATATATAGGCGACAATGTCATCGGCTTCTGTACCCTTAAACATAAATTGCATAATAGGCACTTGATTATAATATTCAATTAATCTAGTTTGTTGCCATACTTTATTTTCCATCTCTTGTTGATCTGACATATTTCGCACATTGCGGTTTAAACGTATGGGACGACGGCCGGCCTTATAATCTTTTTTAAGAAGTTTCCTCTTTGTGGAGCCTCCCTCCCCGTCCCAGCATATGACGATTAGATCTGGATTCGATTCTCTTACAATTTTTTGGATGCTTTGAAAACACCCCTTAAGACCCCCAATGGGCATGCCGTTAACGGAAAGACTTGGGTTTACGATGTAGTTTCGAAAAAAAAGGTTTAATTGATCGATAATTAAAATTCTTTTGCCATCATACATTTTTGCCTCTTTTCTTGGGTCTATAAATTCTACTAACAACTTTATCCCATCTTAAAGGGATAAAGGAAAAAACACCATCAATTTTTCTGGCATCGAGCCCCATCCTCGCCAATTGGCGATCCATAGTAGGCTCTACCTGAAAAAATTTAACTTTTAAATATGACTTTTCTACGCCCTCGCCTACCTTCTCGGCGGGTGATGCAATGGTAACAACAGTTATACCGCATACCCCCCGTAAATTATCAGTTACCTTAGTAAAATTCTTTTCTGAATCAGATCTTAAAATACAGTCAGCTTCGTATAGCTGTTCATATAAATATTCTTTTACTAATTTTTTAATTTTTTCCATGGTAGAGGCCTCCCCAAATAAATAGTCTATAGTTTGTACATTTCGATACTGTTGTCACCGGTAGTGTAATAAACCCTCTTAATGCCAACATGCTTAAGTATCTCATGACACATAGCGCATGGCTTGCTGTTTCGAAAATAGCCCTGTTTATTAATTCTACAAACGTATATATCGGCTCCAGAGGTTACGGTTCTTGACATGCCCAGGACACACCCAAGTTCTGCATGGATGGTGGCATGGCCGCGGTCAGGGTCACGGAACCTTGTGCCAAAAGAACAAAATTTATCTTTGTTATAGCAAGTATTGATAACGGACCCACCTTTAATTAAAAGGGCGCCATGGCGTATCTTACCATATTCACTACCAAAAGCAACATTTCTTGCAAGATTAAAATACCTTTTTACCTTCTTGGTAGGCTGAACATCCTTGCCAAAATGTGACGTATGATTTTTAAACGTTCTTTTCACTTGTTCTCCTGAAGTAATATATAAACCAGGAAGACAAATGTAAATTAAGTTTCTTGATCAATATCGTAAAATTCTTTTGCTCTGCCTTCTCTCTTATCGAAGCGCATGATGATATCTTCGTCCATTATCTCAAGTACTCGATCTTTGAATTTTTTATCTTTCAGTTTTTCAAGCCACTTGACCGCTTGAAATTTTTCCTCGGAGCCGTCCTTGTGCACTAGGCTATACCATGCTCCCGCCTGTTTTAGGCTATCAGATCCCTTTATGGCTTCAAGCCAGCTTTCTTCGTCTTTGATACCAACGTCTCCGCCCCAGAGAATTTTGAATGTACATTGGCGGCCTTCTGTACCAAACCTGCTCTTCTTAAGGGTTGCTTTGACCTCAGACCCTACTCTAAACCCGTTGTCGTCGACTATAAAAGAAGCCTTAGCCTTTCTTTTAGTAAGCCAAATGCGCAAGGAGTACGCGTAGTGCATTGCCTTGCCGCCTGGAGTTACATAAGGAGTAGTCATGGCTTCAGCTACGTTTTTCGTAATGTTGGTTTTCAGCTGGTTTAAAACCAGAAATGTTGACTTTGAGGCTGCGATGGGGACAGTTAACTTAGACATCCCCTTGGCCAAGATTCTAGGTTTGACGGCCATTGAGGATTGTGGGTTAAAGTCACCTTCGACGTCGCTGATGGAGGGAGTGAGTGCAAGGGAGTCCCAGATAAATAACATTTTGTTGTCATTGGTGCCTAATAGGTCTTCGATGGTCTCTAAGACATATTCAACGCTTGTAGGTTGTAAATATAAAATATTATCAATATCACAACCGGCACTTGCTAGAAAGTCGGGATCAATGGCTGATTCTGCATCGAAGTATATAACGTCAATACCCATTTTTTGAGCGTTGGCTGCTATTTGCGCAGCCATAAAAGATTTTCCAGAGCCTTCGAGGCCTGCAATCTCTACAATTTTGCCGATTGGGACGCCGGCCAATTTCCCGCGGCAGATAACACTGTCCAGCCACCTAGATCCGGTTGGAATCCAGTCTTTCACTTGCGTTGGATTTTCTTTTGTTAGATCAAAAGCAACTTCTATTCCTGCTTTCTTGTTGATGAGATTTCTCATCTCACCAATGCTTAGTCTTCCCAGCTTCTTTGATTTTCTTGCCATGTTGCCTCTTTCACTTTTGGCATTTCCAGAGTTATCTCTGGATCTCTTGTATTATTATAATCAACGAGAGTGTGGTTTATAAAGCGTTCTTGTCTCACATCGAAATGTGTTATTTTGTCTGCCAAGGGAACCAATATCTGCTGTGTCTCCTTAAGAGAATCGTTTATATCTCTAACAAGTTTTACTGAGTAAAGTCTCTTGTTCTCTATAATAGCACCAAGCGACATACCTGACACAAATAAACCAGCTGACATGGCTATTATTATGAAAACATCCATAATAATAACTAGTGTTAATTAAATTTTAAATTGAGGCCTCTGTAAACCCAGGCCTCCCTGCGGTGGAGGACTTATGATAGAAGCTCTGCAAAAGCCTTATCGACGGCGCTTGTGCCGGAGTTGGTGCCGTATTTAGTTGATTCATTTGAAACGTCCTCTACATCTCCATCGCTAAGCAAAAATTCATCTAGCATTGCCTGGACCTGTTGCGGAGTTTTCCTCTCAAAAACCTCATCAAAGTTGGGAATCTGGTCTAGAAATAGTGCAGTTTTTTCCTCATCTTCCATCATAGCCGAGGACTTACGTCTCGGTGTGATAGCAGTTTGAGGGAACTGTGCCCCGGGGGGCTTGCCATAATTAATGGTGAGATCAGTGCCTTCGTTCACATCTGTGATATCACCGTACTCAGGATTAAGTACTAGGTTTAGTAATTCTCTATACGCAGTTTTTCCAAAACCCCATAGGCGCACTCCCTTTTCTTCTTCCCCCCTGACGATAACCGGAGTGAAAAAACGCTGGCGCGCGGAGAGATCCTTGGCCATCTTGATCGATTCATCTGAGCCGTCCTTGTATAGCTGGCGCACAAAGTCGTTCAAAGGATCATCCTCGCCGAAATTCTTCTTCGGACTTAAGAAGCCCGCATTCTTGCCTAGATTGTAGTGGAACCAGTATTCCTTGAAGGGATCCCCATCCGGAGTAGGAACAATTCGAATTACTTGTTCTCCATCCTCAGGGCGCCAAAAAACGCTCTGTCCATTGCCGCGATTTTCTAAGGCTTCGCGCTTTGCCTTCATTTTTGCTAAATCAATACCCATTATATTTTCTCCTTTTTGCGTTTAGCTATAGTACAATCGGCCAATGTCCCGACCGTCTGTATACATAATAAAAACTTCGTTGCAAAAGTAAACGATTTATTCTATTTTTTGTTCTTGTATGAATGAGGCATAATGAGTCGAATAAACGTAGTTCTCATCATAATCTGTCGAGTAGATCGAAAATCCAACATCAACTTTGTCTTCTTCCTCAGAATCAATGAACTTACGAATTTTATTTAAAACCTTTTTATTATCTAGAGTCTTTTTGTTTATCCCATAGAAGTAGTTTTTTTCTCTGGCATGTTGTAGGTCGTAAAAAGCTCTTTCCTTCCCTGTTTTAAAATTAATTACGCCAAAAGTACCAATTCTGGCTGTCTTCTGCGCGCCGGAATAATTCGTTAAAAGTGCTTCTGTCTTTTCAAAGACATTTAGCATGTGATAAGTGCTAGAGATAACGCTATTAATCTCATGCCAATATTTTTTTATTGATATGTCTCCAACAATCAACTCTACAGATTTGTTCGAAACAACATACATTTTTTCTACTAACGCAGAACGTGCATATTGCTGTAAAACCCCAAAAACAACCTTGTCCCTAATTAAGGACTTCGCAGATTTGGGCGCTTCATCAGGCTTAATATAAATTATCCTCACAGATAAATGCTTAAGTTGTTCCAGCACTCTTAAAACGCAGCCGCTAATCTTGCCAGATCCGCTCAGAATGAATGTTGTCTCCCCCTCACACGCGTTTAAATCAAGCTGCTTATACTCTTTCTCATAATCTTCGTGAGAATTCTGTGGTCTAACTGATAAAAACGTCTGGTACCCGTCATCTTCGGCATCAATACAAAATACCTTATATTGTTCATAATTTTCGAAGCTCTTGGCGATCTGACAGCCAGCTCGACCCAAACCAATAATGTTCATTGTATTTTCCTCATCGATCCGTAGTTCTTTCCAATATTAACATTGGTCTTAAAATTTCCAAGTCCTGTTTTTGAAAACTCTTCAATCAGCATGCTTAATATATCTTTATCTTCCCTGGAAAAATCAAGTATTAAGCTGTCGTGTACACAGAAGGCAACGCTAGATTTTTTATTTTCTAAAAGATTGTCAATTTTCAAAGCAGAATTCAAGAATAAATCGCTCGTTGTGCTCTGTATTGTATAGTTAACCGCTTTATCCTCACTGACAGGGATAAGGCGACCATAGGAGGTAGCAATACTGCCATCTTTGTAAAAATCTTCCAATATTTTTTCTCGTTGTAAATAATCATTAAGTTTCTTGTTTTTTGCCCTAGGGTTGTAAAGCCAAGCAAAGGCCTTTTTTTTGCTTGTTTCTCTATCATATTTGGAATCGAAAATATTTTTTGATATCCACTCATGAACGTCGCCACCAGGCTGCTCCTGGCCCAACAAAGCGAACAGAACTCTCAACTCTGCAGCATTATAATCAAATTCTACAAAGACATCATTATTGGGGTGTATGGCCGGCCTTAACTCCTTATTAAGATTTAAAATTGGAAAGCTAGAAGCCCTGGTTGCTAGTCGGCCGGTGGCCGTACCCCACATATTATAGTCAATATGGTGATTCGTTTGTTTAATTTTGTTAAAGCTAGCTCTGGTTTTTTCATCAGAAAAGTCCAAATTCTCAAATTTTAAATTTAAGTTCGTATTTTTTATACGGTCTATAAATGGCATGAGTCGCGACAGAAAATCATAATTTTCTGGTTTTTCACAGTTTTCAAAAACTGATTTAGTTATTTCGTTTTTCAAGCGATAAAACTGTAAAAGAAAATCTTCTGGTAATAAATTGAACAAACAATTATCGTGCAAGTTGATCCTTGCAGTTTTAAAAGATTTTAAAAAAGCTGTAGCTTTTTGATTGATTTCTTTCCATTCTTCTTTTAAATTTTCTGGACAGTTATTATCAAGTGAAGTGCCGGCGCACCATATGCTGGCATATTCAATTTGTTTGTCCCTAAGATGTGGAGAATAAGACCAAGTATGGGTCATTTCCCCCTCATCAAGATTATCCACCAGTTCATCATGATAAAATATCTTCTTGCATTGTCTCTTTTCATCTAAGATTTGAAAAAACAATTTAACCTCATTTTTTAATATTTCCAGTCCCAGTCAAAGAATCTTGTGCTGATTGTGGACTCTCTGCTTTGTTCAACGTCTCTTGTAAGCGTTGTTCATACACAAAGTCAGAATGTCCATGCCAGTATGATCCTTTCTTATTAAATTTAGTTACAGTGAGGCCCTTAGTCAAATCATTAATATATTGTAGCGCAGTATTCAACCCAAAAAGTCTATATTTTTTTATTAAACTCGTGGCTCTGGCATCGTAGCTAGTGGGAGTATGAGGATGCCTTGTCTCCGACATTTTTAATTTTAGGAGCACTTTTAACCAGTACTCATCGTCCTGATCTTTTAAAATCAACCGCATTTTACCACCATATACAGATAGCTTTCCTGGCGGGGGATCGCGGGCTATTCTCTTATGTGAAGTTTTTATACCGCAGCTGCCGCCAAATTGGTACTTCTCCTCCTCATATGTATTATACTGTTCATAAAAATTTCTATATAGGGAAAAGAAGAGGTTTTTTATATCAAGCAGGTCTGTGGTGTAAGCTTTAATAAACCGATATTTAAATATATTTTCATATGTAACTCCGAATTTGTTCATAAAGATTTGGGCGCCGGTAAGCTTGTCGTTTTCAACACGTTCTTTGTGGCCGGAGGCAACGTTGAAAACAAGACGCCATGGCGCATTTTTGTCCACCATAAACCCAAACTTTGCAGCTTGATTGACCCAGAAATCATAATTTTCATCTTCAGTGTATTGTATAATTTTTTTATTATTCTGTATTCCGTGTTCTTCAGGCGCTATTTCCAACATCAGTCCGCTAACGAAAGGAGAGCAGTGTGTAGAGAGTATAAAGCCTGACTTTGTTATGGGATAATAATAGCACATTCTAAGTACATATCTTAGAAATTCTCTCGTAAAATCTTTAAAATTCCTAATTTTTTCCATGCGGCGGTTGGAAGCTAGATACACATTAACAAAGTTTCTATATAACGCTGATACGTAAGTCTCGTACTTGGAATCCAAACCGGCATACGAACGAGATTTATATACTTTTAAATTTCGGTAATAAAGACTGCTTCTACTAACTGCAGTGATGGCCTTGCGGTAATTTGCTTTAAAAGACCAGTAAGCCTCAGCAACAATATCCATCACGAGGTTGGTGGAATTTTTCTCAGACTCTACGCCCGACAAGAAAGTTGGTGAGTCCAGATAAATAACGTCACCCTCTAAATCAATTCTGCCATAAAAAGCATGTTCCCGCTCCAGATCAAAAGCCTTCCTTCCAGAGATGGTTCGATAAGCATCATGTAGCTCCTTTTTATCGTCAAAAATTGATTTTATTAAACCGCCTGCCATTTTTTTCTCCGTGAAGTAATTCTAGCGTTGTTGTCGACCGGTTATTTTGGTAACATATTTTCCCGCCGAAATGTTTGTTGAAACTGTTTCAACCAGGTGGTACCCACCTAACTTCATTTGATAAGCCAGGGAAGCAGCATTTTCAACCGAGCCTAGGCCGGTCAAGCTTGGGTTGATATAATAAAACATCCCTGGAGTGAACAACGAGGTACCGACTAAAAATATATCTGTATTATAAGGAAATTTTAGCTGTTGTAAATGATCGCGATCGCCGCGCGCGGCCGCCATTTCAGAGGCAAGCTCGGCCATATCTGGTAAATTTTCTCTCGAAAACTCCATTTTTCTCAACAAACCGCGATCGGAGCCAATGTTGAAGTGGTATATACCCTCTCGGACGTCTTCAGCTGGATTTCCGGCCCTGTCAATTATGTCATTATTAGACGTGGCATAAAAAAGAAGATAGTCGTAAGAAGTCCTCAAAAGTGATTCTGAAGAGCGAGGTTTCCGTGCATTTTTTAAATAATTTTTCTGGAATAGTGCGCTCTTCGTATCAATAATTCTTGTTACCGGTAGTAATTCTTGTGTGGCTGACACCTCGCCTCCGCATATCTGATGTTTTATCCCAGTGTCGGATATTTTACCCGGTAAAGTTAAAGCCAGGGTATGAGTTGTAACGTGAGGCGGCTTTGAAGATTTTGGCATGCCCCGATGAAGAGAGGGTATAGCCAGGTTGTTTATCAGGGACGACAAAAAGTCACCTAAATTCATTTGTGTTCGAACTGTTTTTGTAATGGTTTCTATAAACCAAGACCTAAAATAAGCAAAAGAAATTGGTAATTTTGCCAAATTCATTTGTTTAACGTCTCCTGACGCGTCAATATAGTCTATCGGACCAAGCAGTATTCTTGCGTTAACTAGCGGATATCCAGTAGCTGTGTCTTGTACTTGCTGCTTAACATATTGTCTAGACGGGAAAATACTATACTTTTCAAGAGGAAATTCCTCATTGTCGTCATATTCTAAGGCGCCGAGGCGAGCATTTTTACATGCCAACTCAACTATATCTCCTAAAAATACATAATAAAACTTGTAATTGCCGTCTGACATCCACGTTGGCATGACGGCCTTGGGCTCCGGTTTTGTGGCCTTAGCATCTTCGGACTTTGGCGTGGTGGCTGCAGATTCTTCACTTACTGTCGCGGCACTTGAAGCGGCTTCCCAGGCTGCTTTGGAGGCCTCCCTAAGGTCGGCGAGGTTCGGCTTACATCTCCCAAAGCTAAAGCCCAGCTTATGGGAGGCTGCAGCGGTGGACAGAGAGTTAACCTTTTTTTGTAGCTCAGTGGCACTAATTGTCATGCCGGCCGATTCAGTTTCTGGGGCCGCGGCGGGTTCCTCTTCGGGTTCTTCATCTCTCAACGAAGCTTTCGTGTTTAAGGCCTTCTTTATTCTAGAAGGATCCGCAATACCACAAAATATCCTGGTTTCTACAAGATCCGTGCCTGAGCGGTTTTCCTGATTGCCATCAATAAGCGCGTCGACGAAGCCAGTAAAAATAAGTCCTTTGAAAGCGCTTATTTTTTTCTTTGCTATGCTCATCATTTTTCTTGTATTTATCTCATTTCTAAACCACTCAAAATATTTTTCATCGTCTTCTACTATTAATGTTTCTTTACCGGCGTCTCTTTTTAACCCGGCCCTGCTTAAAGCGGTGTCGGCGGCGCTTCCAGCGTGAGATAAAGCTCTTCTTTCTGCTTCAGATCTATACTGTATAATAGCTTCTTTCACAATAAAAGAGAAGACAACATCTTTTTCAGTCAAATCTGCTAATTCTTGCTTTGCCTTACAATCTCCACCTGTACCCTGGCACTTCGCTTTCGAAAGCGATTCTTGGAACTTGCTTATTCTGGAAGAGGTCTCGTAAACATGTGACACGTTAAACCTTGCCTTTGCTTCGCGGTCGATCTCAAACTTTCCTGAGGCTCCAATACGAAGAGAGTCTTGAAATATGTTTACTTGATTTGAACCAACAACTGTTTCTACGCGGCCTCGATAACTTGCAGTGACTTTGACTATCCCAGATTCTTGTATATCAATGTTATAATCATAAAGGCCAAGAGCCACAACCTGATTTAATTTTTCTATATCTCGCAAAGCTTTTATTTCTCGTGCATCAAGATTAAGGTTGCTCAGCTGCTCAGCGGTTGGTGCGGTATAACCATACAGGACTTTAATCTCGTAATGTTTAGGATTGTAGGTTTCCGTATCCTCCGAAATTCTAGCTGGTGGAAACAAAATTAAATCTACGTATCTAACATGGGGCTCGCCTGGCGGAGAAGCACGCAAATCTTTAAGGCTTTTAAACGTTAAAGTTATTTTACATTCAATATTATTTTCGATCGCACCATGGGATTCACCATTTTGTGTTATCATAAAGCTGTCTATACCGACATTTCTAAAAGATGGTTTGTTGGTCTCATAATTTAAGTAATCTTGCACCGATGCAGCAGTCTCAATGCCAAAGTTATCTGAAAACTTAATTTCTCTGTAACACGGCGTTGGCAGCTGGGCCACGCTGCTTTGATCCGGAGTACCATCAGGCCTGTATTTAAATTGTTCATTTACAACCTTATACAGCTTAAACTTTGGTTGTAGCAAAGATAAAACTGAAGTTTTTATTTGGTAAAAAGCACCAATATCATCTATGCCACGCAGCTTATTTATCAAAGTGTGGCCCGGGCCATCGACCTGTCTGTATGTGTAATATTTAAATTCACCATGATTTTTAGCTAAATCCGAATAATTATCTTTTATTTCACTTAAATGCTGAGATAAGATGTACTGCTCTATATTAGTAAAGACCTTTTCACTATCAACAATACCTTTGTTTTTTTCCTCTGGTTTCGCAGACTCTGCCATATTAATATCCTATATTAAAAAGTATTGTTTCCAGTGGCGTAGGTATGTAGACAACGTCGCCAAAATTTAAATGAAACTCAGTAGGTTTTTGATTATAGAATGCGATAACCCACCAAAATTCTGGATCACCATAATATTTGTATGCTAACTTAAAGTATCTGTCGCCACCTGACCAAATGTGATTTATTGTAGAAATGTTTTTAGCATCGTTATCAGAAGGATACTTGAATTTAGGAGTATTAAACTGGTGAATTTGTTGTAGTCCTCTTGATTTTAAATATCTTTTGTAAGATTCAACTTTATTTTCGAAAACTTTTTGATTCATGTATCTCATGGTCTTCTCCCCTCACCCTCGGACTCGGCGCCGGTGCCGAAAGTGGTAGACTCCTGGATATTTTGTTGCTGGTTAACAACGCCGCCTGGTGGGCCGCTTTTGGCCCCTCCCTCGTCTATTATAGAAGCTCCCGGTGCACCCTGGTCTGAGACGTCCCTAGCCAAGCCAAAGTCATATGGCCATCCCTTGGCAGAGCGTCCACCTCTGAATTCACCAGTATGGAAGTCCCACCCAAGTGGGTGATCGTGCACCGCCTTAAGTGACATAGTAATTTTAATGAGCTTTGGAATAAGGAAGTGTTTACCCTCGCTTATCTGGTTTTCAAATCCAGCATTAGTTAAAATTCGTGCACTGGCATTGGCAAACGAAGATCCCAAGTTTTTTGGGCTTAGATTTATGAACCCCTTTGCAACATCGTGGGTAACGTTAACATTGTCAATAACACACAAGAGGCCCTGACCGCTGTTAGTGGGAGAGCTTATTAAGTTGCTGTAACGCACTCGGAACAATGGTGAAGCTGCGACTGATGTTGCACTAACCGAGTCCTTATACGACGGATAGAGAGAAGCCAACAGCCAACTTAGATTATTCATGTTGTCTAAGCCACTTGCCATGCCAGAAGATGGGATGTCGAGAGATAGGCTGATAGACCGGTCATTTGACTTCCAGACATAATACGGACTGGAACGGCCAAATGGTTGTTCTTTGTCGGTGGCTGAGCTATAGCGTTCACTTAAGCTAGTAATATAAGCAATAAATTGTATCACAGGCGGATTGCGGATATGCACTGGAATAATTTCTAATGCAGATCCAATCTCGGCGGCGCTTGAGTTATGGAAGTCGTTCTTCTTAAACCTTACATTTCGAAAGCCGGCTTTATCTCCGTCGTAAGCTGCTATTTCTGATTGAAAAAATTTTGGCATTTTCTTATATTCCTTTTTTTAACCTACGATGGTATGTTTATCACCACCGGTTGGGGCTTGCCGGTGGCTGCTTTATTTAAGGCGGAGCTTACCTCTTGACTAATGTGGGCAGATGCAACGAGAGTGCCGGCGGCATTGCGGACCTCTATTGGTATTTCAAGATTAACGACAACAGAGCCTTCGCCGAGCTTGCGGTCGATGCGCTTGGCTGTCCCCGGGGAACTAGCTCTGCCGGCCCGGGTGCCGCCGGCGGAAGCCTCGTCGTCGCCGCCGGAGCCGCCGCCGGGAATAGGTGTTTTCCACTTCGGGGATCCGTCGTCTCCAATGTCAAAAAAGTCGAATCCCGTGGCTGCTTCCATTTGTTTTAAAAGTTCCATCGCTGGGCCGGGGCCCATCTGCTCCCAAACTAATTTTCCTATTGCTATCATACCTCCAATATCGACACCGACGCCGGCTGCGACCTCGACGGCCTGTTCTGCTCGCGTGGCGCCCCTCAATGTTTGTCTAAAGGCTATAAGAACCTCCTGGGCCGTCGAGGCTTTTTCTCCCAAAGACCCGATTATTCCCATCATTGTTTCAGACGCCTTAACGGTCGATTCTCTGGCAGTATCAACAGCCTCCATTTGAGCCACCCCCAGGCTTGAAAGAGTCTTTTTCATTGATTCCGCATTTGTCATAGAAGTGTTAATTCTTTTTTGAAGATCTTCCATGCTCGATGCTGAACCATCCAAGTTCTTTTGTAGTTTAAAGTATTCATCTGGATCACCAAATATTTTTGAAGCCTTTGCTACATCGACACCCAATATACCGGCAATCATTTTTCTAATACGTCGATGAGCAGTATCAAAACTTATATTGGACCGGTCCATAGCTTCTTTAAGAAGTTGAATTTTTTCCGCTGGTTCGGCATGCACCAGATCGGTCACAGATAGAACAGACTTGCCAACTATGGCGTTAAAGTGTTGTGCGGCAGTCGCTGCTCCCTTGAACGTGTCTAGTTTATCGGCCACACTAGCCAAATCCCCAACTGCGACACCGGTGGCCACAGATTGTGCTTGTAGATTTCCAAAAACCTCGACAGTGCGCGACCCATATTGGGAGAGGTCTCCCTGAAGAGCAATAAAGTCTTTAAAAGCCTGACCAACATTGATATCCAAAGTATGGGCTATGTTTTCCAAAGATCTTATAGACTTCGAAGCTTCTTTGGGTGATTGTTTTAAGCCTTTTATGAAAAAGTCGAAACCCTGCGCAGCATCTACTTCCTCAACACCCAAATGTTTTAAACCAGCAGTTAAATTAACGATGTGGGCTGCAGCTGCCATATTCGCTGGGCCAGCGGATATGAAGGAATCCCTTAAAAGAGAAACATTGTTCTTTACAGCTGACATCGCCGCAGCTGCCTTTTCTCCATCGAGGCCTATGTTAACAAACATACCACCCATGTTGTCTGTCATGGACTTCACAAGAACACCCTGGCGACCAGAAGCCATCTCTATAGGATCGATAGTTGACAGGAACACTTTCTTCATATCATTGCTGAAGGCTACGCCGCCCTTAACGATGGACCTAAGGCCAGTGTCCATTTTATTTGTAAAAGAATCTAATTCACTGTAAACAGACCCGAAAGTTACACCCTCGACGCCCGTCAAGACTCTCAACCAAACATTTTCTGCGGGAGCGTCTGCAAGAAGCTTTGCTGGATCCAAGTCACTTAAAAGGCGGCCGGCTTCGAAAACTTGTTCAGAGAACTTTAATCCTTCTCCGGCAGCTTTCTTTGCGCCGGGGGCTATTTTTCTGCTGTATAGAGCTTCTATTCTTTGAAGTTCTGTTCCGACCCTCCTTGATTCGTTAGCCTGTTTTCTTAGGAGATCCAGTTCTGCTTTACGGAGGGTCAGTGTATCGTCAATTTTCCCTCTAAGGCCGCCGGCGGCATCGCGAATTTTCGTTAGTTCCGTTTTTTCCTGTTGAAGATTTTTTACTCTTTCTTTTGATATAATATCTTCTCTATCTTTGATTTTCTTAATAGATTCTGTACGCTGTTGAATGAGCCCTTGAATCCCTTCTTCGTTCCTTAGGCTCTCCAAACGAGCTGCAGCGCTTAAAGCCCTTTTTTCCTCTAGAATTGTTAACTCTTCAGTCCCTTTTTTGAGCCTTTCAACCTGGGCGATTTGTTCATCTATATTTTTCTTAGAAAATTCTGTCTGACCAGTTAACCAGTTATATGCATCACCAAGAGTCGAAGATTTTTTATCTCCGGCGCCTTCTGATGTTCCTGGTGAGTCTGTTGGTTCGTCGGCCATATGAAATTACTCCTAGATAATATAAATAGTATCTTGTAGGAAATAAAAAAACCCCTGATTAGGGGTTGGGTGTTTTATTTATAAGCTTCTTTCCTTGCCTCGTTCTCGCTTTTAATCTGATCAGATAATTTCCTTACAAACCAGTTTCGAAGCCCAACAGGCAAATTATAAGCTTCAGTGAAGCTCCAGCCGCCGTGATATTTCAAATAAAAGAAGTGCTCATATATTTTTTCTATATAGTCTTCATCGAGGCCAAAAAAACGCCGCAGTAAGCGGCACCTCCATGGTTTCTTTATTCGCGCAATAACCACAATCAAATTCTTGTCTTAGATCTATATTTGGCACTATAGTTGGCAATACCGCCCTCAATTCTTTCGAGTCCCACGCCAGCATTGAATTAACAAATTGTGATATATATTCACTCTCTTTATTTCCGTTGACAGAAGCAATGAATCTTAACAAGGATTTTGTTACTGCTGACTCATCATCTTTTTCAGATTCTGGCTTAGTCTCTTCAGCACCAGTTAACAGACTTATGCCAACTTTAACACCGGACTTTGGCAAGGTATATTCAAAAAGGCCTTCTTCCTCATTAAAGATTATTTTTCTTTCCTCAAGCAACTCAGGGTTAAAACAGTCTAAATTATAACTTATTTTGTTTAAGTCAAAATCATACTCTTGCTTTGTGAGACATTCGCTACATGTAACTTGCGCAAAATAATGATTGCCATAAGCGGATGCCCGGGCGGCTATCATTATTGCGTTACGGTCGCCTATAAGTAGGGTTGCTGTATCTAACTCCGGGACAACAATATTTTGTAAAAGTCTCTCGATTGCCAGACCTTTTTCAAATAAAGTCGAAGAGGCCAAAATGTCTTCTTCTCTGGCCGTCATAAATTTTATTTCAATAGTTTCTTGATTGTGTAGCGGATGTTCGCTTGAATAAAACTTCCCTCTTGAAGGAAGCTCCACAAACTCCGTAGGTACAACAAAACCCATATTAGGCGATGCTGGTGTTGGTGGCGCGCCTTGTGCAGCCTTGCCTAATCGATCCTGATTGTTTCTCATTTAAACCTCGCCTTTCCTTGTCTCTCTATTTAAATTATAACTTATAATCAAAGCCGTCAGGGGGATTAACTATATCATAAGTAGCAAAATCATATGCAATACCAATATCTACATTAACTATGTCTTCAGATGTATAGTCTACATCACCCCACTTTATACTTTTTATAAACGCATTTTTGAGTGTCCATTCCTCGTGAGCCTTTGCCGCAGAGGTGATACTAAGGGAAACAGGATTTAAATCTGACTTATCTGGGGATCCGTGACCGCCTCCATCAAGCTGTCGGATAACAACGTTGCCGAGGGCTGCGTTGGCCTGTTGTTTTGTAATGCCAGCCGCTAATTGATCAGCGTCACCTGGTTGAACGTACCCCATATTTCTTAAAACATTATAAAATCTAGATCCCACATTTGGTTCAATGGCATCAATTAAAGTGATATCTATATCATTCCACTTAACAATACCCGGGAATTTAAAAGTGTGATTTAGAATTCTATGCTCAGTGACGTTAGTCAATTCAAATGATGGACGCGTAGCTTTCGTAACCATATATATTAAATCTTCTCCTAAATTAGAGAAAGATACCAAAAACCGAAATTTTCTTTTCGGCTGGAACTGTGTATCGTTAAAAAATGGCATCTACTTGGTCTCCCGTGGTATAGTAATTTTGTGCTCTATAATAAATAGTAAACTCATTAAATTTTTAGTCATCAAAAGAAGCTCCGCTCTTCGTAATAATGAAATCTAGCGCGATAAATTCGATTGCACGTGCTGGTTTCAAGTAAATTTTAGCATAGAGTATATTTCTATCAACCAGATCAGGTGTAGTCGTAGTACTATCTAATAGCACCTTGAAGTCTGTAAGGCCTTTACCGGCCTTAACTCTTTCAAGAAAGGGTATGACTTTATTCTTGAATCTATCCCAGGTTGCCGTGATATTCTGTTCGAACAAGGTAGTAGCAGCAAATCTTGAAATCTCTTTTTTCACATGAATCATTAGCCTACGTACATTGATTCTGTCCAAGGCCGACTGCGTTACCTGAAGAGTTTTCTGCCCGAAGATAACAATTCCTTCTGCCGGGAAAGAGGCAATCGGATTAATATTTGCTTCGTATAACTTGTCTCTGTCATCAGAAGTAAGACGCTGTCTTACTCCCAGGACCGGCAGGCCGGCACTACCCTCACTGAGGCCACCTCTAGTAAAGCCAGCAGGTGCGAACCAAACAGCTGATTTTCGCTGTGAGCTAGAGAAAGTACCGAGAGCGACAACTGAAGGAGGCACATAGAGCACAGAGTCATCAATTGTATCTCTGACCATTACATATGGATAAAAAGTGCAGCCATAACTAGAATTGAGGCCCAGGTCGTTTGCAGCGTCGACGACAGCCTGCACCGTTCCAAGTCTAGATGCCTCGTCCAAGAGGTTTTCGTGAGCTGGAGTGTAACCACCCGGTAGGTCAACAATCGCCAAAGCGTCGCCCCTCTCTTCGCACGAGTTAACCAGTGCTGTATTAAGAGAACTATTAGTTATACCAGGCATACAGGCAAGATCATATTCAATAAATTCTGCATCTGCAGTCATGTCAACGGCCTTCTTCAAACTGTAATAAGCATAATTCGTCTTTTCTCCAGGTGTGTCGTCAAGGAACGAATTTCTAAATGGATCCGGCTCAGTAATGTCGAAGCCGTCCTGGCCGCCAAACATAGGCGAGTTGAATCTATTATACCCAGCTAACAGCACTTCTTTTGTTGTTTTACCGTCACTAGAGCTAACTGCTGTATAAGAACGCATTGAGGCGCGGCCGCCAACAACATGTACAGCATGAGAACTGTCTTCAACCGACGGAACTATGTTATCAAGAGTGAAAACCCATGAATATTGGTTATCGTCCCCCTTGGAGAACGGAGAAGCTGCGGCGGCGGCCGGGCGAGAACGTAACAGATCAACGGTTGTGCCATCGTGACGCTTGGTGTCAATGATGTTAGATTGATATCCAAAATAAGCCTTCCTTCCAAGAACCAGCCCACCTTCAGAAGAAGATACTCTCATTCTGCTGGTCGGAAATTCTAGTGAAGCTGTTATATCGGCATCGGTATTAAAAACGTGGTCGAGCTGGAGCGCTGTGGGGACACCTGAGGGGGTGCTCGCGGCGGGGGCCAGGGCCTGGAATGGCACAGCGTTGGCCACGCTTCGGCCGGAGAACCACGCGCCATCGAGGGCGTCGTCAGTTACTGCTGATCCCGAGCTAACGACAATAGTTTTAGGAACCACGGGACCATAAACACCAAATGGAAGCCAGCCGTCTTTTGCAGCGCCATTCTGAACATTTTCGTTCATTACAACTCTAACATATCTTGATTTATTTGGGTAATTCCCTAATTCAAGAAGAGTCTTATTAGTATTGTCAAAAGTATAATATCTATCTCCAATTACCTTCGCAATGTAGTTGGTTGAAGTTGGATCTAAATTCATGTTGCTATAGCGTTCTAAGATAACTGGAGCGTTGTCGCTATCCCACGCCGATCTAACGAGAACTGTAAAGGTACCAAAAGCATTAAAGTTGCTTGATGGTAGTTGGATGTCTTGGATAGAAATTTTAATATCTTTGTTCGCTGATTCACCGCTGTCCAAGGCCACAAACCTGAACAAAGCAGAAACATGGCTCGTATTCGTTGGATCGAAATCAGCATATGTGGTGCCCCTTAAATCTTGCGAGAAGAACCAACCGGTTTTAGCTGCAAAACCCTCCAGTGCGCCGGCGCGGTCGTGCCATTTTAAGCCTGAGCCGGCGGTTGTTCCGTCCAAAGCCAAGATGACCCCCAGTTGTCCTGTGCTACTGGGTTCACTTCCATCCGATTTTAGTTGGCTATTTTCTGCACTCTTTAAATTAGATTCGAAAGTTTCGCCTAGCCAGTATTGTTCAACCCCTGTTACGGTTACCTCGTCGTTTATTTTAGTGGGATCTGTGTTGAAAACTTTTCTAATGAAGAAGTTAGAATCTCTGTCAAAATTGAACGTGGCAGCTTTTTCAACTGTTGTGTCTGAAGAATAGATTTTTGCAGTGAAGTTGCCATTCGTGCCTTTAATAAGTTCATGGCAGCCTTGCGCGGCTTGGCCATTTCGCTGGGTTCCTGTCAACACGACAGCGCCGGCGTTGACATACCAAATAGCAGCCAAGGTGCCGGTAACAGGTGCCGCAGTGGAGGCGGTTAAGGCCAGGGCCCAAGAGCCGGCGGCTTCCGGGCCAGCCGAAAATAATGAATTTGTTCCGCCGGAGCTCGGGTTGTCTTCGATATGACTGTGTGTGGCAGCTCCAACATCCAATGTACCACCCTGAGTCACGAGACCCGCGGAGCCAGTAATAGTAATCTGAGAACCATAGACACCCGCTTTTGTGGCAGTAAGAGTAACCGACAGCCCGGATCCGGATGTGGCAGTAATGCCAAGGACACCCGTGGAGCGGCCGCTGCCAAAGGTAACGTCGTCGGCCGCTGTACCATTAATAGCCGCTATTAGTGAGGACTGTAACTCTAAGTTGGAACTACCAGAAATAAAAATTTGGCCTGCGGCGGGCGAGGCCGCGACGCCGTCGGCGTCGTGTGAGCTAGTAATATGGATTGTTGTTGTATTCTTGTCCAGCTCAGCGCCGGCGCCATATGGCACATAGAAAGAATAATTAGCACCCATCAGGGTGCCGCTTATGGGGCCGGCGAAATTCCAGGCATCGCCTGAATCAGCAGTACCACTAATCAGTAAATATTCTGTTCCAATTGAGGTCGTTGTTGTATCCTGCAAATCCGGGTTAGGCATAATAAATAAACCATAGGCGCCGCCTGCATTAGCAATTGAAGATCCCGTTCCATTTGAAAAAGTGTTAGTTGTCGACCAGCCAGATTCTCCATCTGTGCCGGGCTCGGCGTCGGCGCGCTGCTCGCCCAGGCAGCGGTATACTGTGCATGGACTATTATTTTTTAACCAAGCTTGTACGGCATATGCGGCGTATGTAGGAGCAGTCATTTCGCCAGTACGCCATATATCACCCGAAGAGTTGCCAGAAGAAGGATATCCAAAAATAGAAACAAACTCCCTGAATGAGCTTACTTTAGTGGGTCTGTTAGCTGGTCCTTTTTGAAAACGACCGATGACCAGGGGGCCCATCTTCTCTGGCAAGGGCTCAAGTATTGATTCATCAATTTCATGGATGAAAACACCTGGAGATACAAACTTAAATTTATCAACTGACATGTTTTTTGCTCCTTATCACAAGCTAGTTTAATTTTTATAAACTTTTTTCTTTAATAAATAGTCTGGCTACTCTACAAAATCCTTTAAAATCTGAATTCACCATTCTCATCTTGAACTACTATCCTTTCTCTTGCAAAACGTATTTGTACTGCATTTTCTCTTCTCACGACCCTAGGCTGTACTTGATTTTTACCATCGCCTATTAAATAACCAAAAACATTCATGGTAATGGTTGTTTCGTATTTTCTTTCGTTTGTTTCATAATTTGATATATTGTTTTCCACATTATAGTCTTCTGATACAAAGGCTTCATACATGTTTGTTTTATAGCCCAAGTAAATTCTTCTATGAGCGTTTGAACTTCGAATAATTGGTGTCAAAAGATCGTTCATTTGTTCTTGATATTCGGTCCTCAAGACAACTTTATATTCAACGTCAATATATATCGGTATAGGGATTGTTAATGTCTCCCAAACCACTTTTTTATTTTTTTTCTTCCCTCTATAGTAAAGTGGGTAATTGTCTTGTCCCTTTCTACGATGCGCATCTGCGTTGGCAAAGTTTCTTGTTTTGTCTTGTTTAATGATCTTGTTGACGCGGAGAAAACCCCCTTTTAAATCCCCAACAGGATCAACAGAAGCGTAAGGGATAGAACGACTTTTTTCTGATTTACTAACACCGCCTCTTTCAATACTAATTACTGGCAAGATTATTTGTCCAACTGCATCCCTCTTGATTTTATCATTTTTTATATTATGCGCTCTTTCCGACCCAGACCAAATAACTGGAGCCTTGCGAAATCCTTTATTAGTTTTCGTACGAAGATCCATGGCAACATCAAAGAAGTTGTATACAGCAAAATCGATATCTTCCAACGTCGAAGAATACTTACTGACCTCCACTGGAGATGTCTCTTCGTTTATTGAGCCTTTATGTGCCATCGAACAAGCCCTCCCTAGACTTAATGCACTCAGCAATTATTGCAATCCTTCTATCTGCCTGACCAAATAACTCTTTTGGCTCCTCCAGTTTTACTATTTCATAGTAATTTTCGCCATAAGCAACAAAGTCTCCTTCTCTCACAAAAAGATTTTGATCTTCAGTTAATCTTCTCTTATGAAAATGGACCTTTATTTTTACAGATTTATCTATGCCATACTTATCAGTTTCTGTGGTCTGCCCCATAAATTCAACCAAAGCATGAATCCTGACGGGGGGCAAAAATGTTTTAACAATTGCCTCGTTATAAAGTGGATGAAAATTTGTATGTTGAAGATCTATAGGATAATAAGCTAACACCTGTCCAACAATACGCTCTATTAGTTCATCATTAACTTGTTTAACCAAATCACGCTCTTTTTCACCAAGAAAAAGTGGTGGCGGTGGTTGCGTTGGCTGTGACCATTTGTTTGTTTCATCTGCCATTAATCAGCTATCCTGTAAAAATAAAATAAGGATAAGTCCTTACCATTTCCGTCGTATTTTTGGTTATGGTGCTTTGTATTTCTGTAATCTTCTGATATGTTAATTCATCAAGAACTTTTGTTAATTCTTCTCTTAGATTTTTTTGTTCTTCCCTGGCTTGTGTAATCAAATCCTTGCCATTTAATGTAACTGTTTGACCAGGAATTGGAATGTTGTTGAACTTAGATCTGATCTCCCCCAAGGTTTCCTTGACGAGAGCCAAAGTGAACCTTCTAATCCACTGTTTGCCAATTGAATTTATATTAGCATATGGTAAGTTTGCCAATGGCAAAGTATTCATATTATTAACGCCAGACTGACCATCTTGCCTATCGGACTGTATGTCCCACGGCTCTTCTTTAACTGAGAATTCAATCCACATTTTTTTCGGAGAAACTGATGTTGGTATCGGCCAAATTCTTAGATTATTGTTTTTAATTTCATATGAATAGTGGGAATTTCTTGTATATATGGCATCTTCATATGCCATGGCCTGCAACTTGTTCTGCCATGGTGGAATTACCTCAAAGGTTGAATCATCTGAGAACATTCCGTAAGTTGACAAGTTGCCAACGCTGTTCATACCACCGTAGTAGCCATAAAATCTCCACATTGCATGCGGTGTCTTATAGAAAACTTTTTTCACAATTATTCTTTTATCACCAACTTTGTTATAAAAAGAGGCGTCAGAGTCAGTGGCCGAACTTGAAATAATAGCTTGCAAATCATAATTTTGCTTAAGATGAGCAATGTCAAATGAAGCAGAATATATAGGTGTGGTGCCGCCTAGTCCGGTATCAGAGATAGTTGTATCCATGACTCTTTTAGCATAGCTAAAGTGGAATTTTGGATATTTTAATTCTACATTGCTGCCACTTAATAAATCTGTTCTTTGGCCATCAGAATCAAATGATCCTGTTGCGGCGCCTAGAGCGCTATGAAGCACATTTTTTGATTGGTGGATATTAACAATATAGGAATATTCTAAAACAGCCTCTTCATATGCCGAATAAACAATCTTGTCAGTTACTTCTAAATCAAGTACCTCGCCGCCGAGCTTTCTATAAATGTAGGTTACTTGTTCAACAGCACCAGTAACAAAATTAGTATCGTATAATTGAGAAGATGAATCGACATACAATCCATATGGGTAATTTACCGACGCGCTAGCTGCAGCATAGGACCCGGTAGCAGGCAATACCACAGCAGACGTCTGTGAGCTTGGTGTTAAAGTTGGTGTCGCCATTCATTGGGTCTCCTATCAATATAAATAGTTGGGAGATAATGAATTATCCCGTAGACATGGTGTTCTATAAAACAAAACCCTGCCTGGAATGTCCAAGGCAGGGTTATATAACATGATTTTAATTATGTTATTCTTCTTTTTTCTTCGTAAAAATACCAGCTTTAGGCTTCACTTTAGGCTTCGCCTTTGGCTTCGCCTTGGGTTTCACTTTCTCAACAACAGGTGGCGGATCAGTTGCTTGTTGACGATCACGGATCGTTTTAACAATTCTACGATAACTCATATTTCAACCCCCTGTTAAGCTTTGTCGTCAAAGTCACGCACACCGGTAAACCTAACTACAAATTTGCCAGATGTGTATTCCGCACCCAAGTTGCCTGCTCCGCCGGCAACAGCTGCAGCCGAGGCGGCCGAGGCCGCGCCGTTAACCAGGTATACGTACTGGCTGTCTAGACCACTGTCGAGCTTGGCGTCTTCGATGTCTGCACCGTAGTTATCCACCGAGCCGAGGGACCAGTCGCCACCGGGGGCGATGAGCGCGGCGCCGTTGGTCATACCGAGGGCAGAACCGCTATATGATCCGGTGGCAATGTCACTCGTCCAGAGATCAATATCGAGTTCGCCGTCGACGGGCAGCTCAGTGCAGATCATTTCCGCTGCAATAATGTACCCATTAACTGCTGGAGTAAGACGCGTCAGATAACTGGGCTGGTGTGTCGGCAAACTACTAGAAACGCCAATAATTTGTTGATAATCGGCGCCTCCCTCGGCAGGTTGATTTTGTGTGCTGGCGATAACTGCTAACGGTGTGCCAAGATCGACACAAATTTCAGTTACGATTTCCGAGCCTCTTCTTGTAATCGTGTTTGACACAACAGCATTTTTCATAGCAGTCGCGGTTGCGTTGCTGTTGTCCTCTGCTAAATTACTTCCCATGAGAGCATTAATTCTTTTTGCTCCAAGTCTTCTGTTTCCCATCTTTTGTTTCTCCTTTTTTTTGTTATTGCAATAACTTGATTTTAATCACGAAACATAACCAGCCACTTCGGCTATGTTTCTTCAAAGGTCAGTGGCCTCGACCAAGGAGAATAATTTCAAGTTGTAATGTAAATAGTAATTAATATAACAAAATCTCAAAAATTAGCAGCAATATTTTTTTGGCTTGCCGGCTTTTCAAAAGTCAAAAAAAAACCCCGCCAAGGTATAACCAAGACGGGGTTAGATCAATCAAGCTTTAGTGATTAGCTAGAGCCCTCCTCACCAAGGAGTCCGCGTACAACAACGAGGCCATACATATCAGGTCGGACCATCTTCTTGGCGTACCGAGTCATGACACCCTTGCGGGGCACGAAATCCTCAGTACCGAAGATTGTCGGAGTGACCTGTAGAGGCACATACGGAGCGTACACAAAACCACTTTCCAGGAAGCTGCCACCCTTACGGCCGACAAGAACAAGGTTTCTCGGGAAGTAAGGATCAACCCAAACATCCCACTTGCGTGACATACTGCCAACATTGACAGCACCAACGGATCCCTTATCAGCATCATGCGTGACACTAGCACGGAAACCAGAAGTGAACTCAAGGATGTTAGCAACTTCAGGTGACGTCACCAGGAAGTTAGCTCCACCGCGAAGAGTCTTTCTGTGGATCTGAGCTGACACGTCGTTAATGGTCTCGACGAGAGTCTCGTACCACTCGCTTACCGTACCGGTGAAGTCCGGAGCCGCGGCGGATGCACCGAGTTCAGCACCAGTCTGCTTGTTAACAAACAAGCCTGGAGCACGTGACCAGTAATACGTAGATGCCTTCGCGCCTGTGACGAGGTCGTTGAGAATCTCACGATCAATTTCTAGAGCAATTTGCTCTGAGAGAATCTGAGTAAGTTCAACTTCCGCATCAAGGTTATGATAGGCATTAAGATCCTGGCCAAGCTCAGGCGACCACTTGGCCTTGAGTTTCTTGGTCTGCGCAGTAACAGCGATACTATCAACCTTGATATCGATTTCGCCAATGGTATCTTTATTAGTGTTATCACCGAAATTACCAGTGCCAGGAGTCGGTTCTTCGAGAGGCCACGGTGTCCCGGGCGTCACAGAACCAATAGCGTCTCCGCCGGCGAAACTGTCAGAAACAGGATAGTGGAAAGTTGCCCCAGCATCGATGGTGTTGTTTGAACTCGCCGCACCCTGAAGATACATGGTAAGATGTTGAGCTTTCGAACCGTCAACGACGTTTCCTGCAGCGTTAAGATAGCCCAAATGAGTCAGGCGACGAATAACGTTTAGTTCGCCGGCGGCGTCATTTAATTTAGACATGTCGTCATCTGTTAAATTGCACATTGCTAGCGCATCTAGATTAAGATCTGCCATCTTTGCCGCGGCTAGCTTCACAACAACAGTAAACACCTCCAAAGTCGATGTCAAATTCAAAACATCAGGATCATAGCGAAGCTGTTTTTTCTGACCTGGAGTCAAAGCGCTAATAGCAACCGGTGTAACACCAAGAGGCGCGTTGAGGCCCGTCAGGCCTCCATCGCCGATTTGATCGTCTGTGACGTCGCCAATTGCGCCGGCGCCGTCGCCGAGTGCAACTGTACCAGTCGCATGCGAATAAGCGTTCGCAAGGTTGTAGAAACCGCCGCCGGCTTCGGTGATATCAGAAACACCACCAGTGATCTGCGCAGCAACCACACCACCACCATAAATGGAATCCGAAGCGTCCACTCCAAGACGGTTACTTTCGTAGGTAAAGTCCAGGAAGAAGATGAGACCAGACGGAAGGCTCATAGGCTGAACCGACACGAGGTCATTCGCAAGTAGTCCACCGAATACACGACGGACAATGGGGAACGCCACGGAAGCGAAACCCTCAACATCACCAGCTGCCATGGATGAAGCTTCTTTTAGAAGCTGCGAGGCCTGGTTCTCTAATAGACGGGCCATACCCTGTCTTTTGCTATCGTTTTCGATACCCTCAAGAAGTCCGGTAGCTTCCCACTTGTCAAGTAAAGCAGCACCCTCTCTTTGAAGGGATCTTTCAACGATGCCTTCAGTTAGTTTTTTTAAAACAGACATTTTTTAAATCTCCTTATAATATATTGTTTATTTTTTGTCTATTCCCGCAAGGAATTTCCAACGATCTAACGTTGGACTACTTTTTTGCCTTCTAGAACTTTGTTTTCTAGCTGACAAGATCATCGAAGAAGATTTTTCAACTGCCTCGCTCAGTGATTTTGGCCGCGATTTGCGAGAGGTGCTGCCCACTGTGCTCTCAAGGGTCTCAAATATTACTCTTGCTTCTTCAATAGTTTCGGCATTTGACACAGCTTCGACAAGTTTGTTCTTTTGTCGCTCATTCAGGGAGTTACTGGTCAAGGCCTTGTTCTGGTATAATAATTTTGCATTTGTTAAATTAGATTCTTTTAGTTTTTCTTGTAAAATTGTAATAACATCTTTTGATTTTAACAGCTGACTTTTCGATTCTTTGAAAATCTTTTCATATTTTTTGTTTTTAAGATTTAAGCTCTCGTTAACGTTTTCTAGTTTTTTAACCGCCTTTCTCTTGGCTGCATTCGCTTCCCTAACTTTTGAATCCTGTTCAATGGCTAAAATTTCTTCTTCTGCTAACTCCACCAAAGATTGTGGCGATCCAGCCCAGCCAGTCTTCTGGGGCCCAGGGAGGTCGACCACTAATTGTTCTGCAATTTTTTCAATTAGATCTTCGTCCAAATCAACGTTTTCATCGAGATCTTCGTCCAAATCTTCATCGAGATCTTCGTCCAAATCTTCTTCTAATGCCTCTTCTAGCTCTTTTTCATCTAGTTCCGCCAGATTGTGCTCATACAATTCTGATATGTTATGCGAATCTCCTCCAAATCTAAAGCTTTCGTTAAGAGCTGATAATTCTTCCATCAGTTTGTCTAAAGGAATTTCAATCTCATCTTCATGCTTCGAAGTAGCAGCTAGAGGGATATGCTCTAAAATAGAGGGTTTGTCAACCGCAGTGATATCGGCGTCTGGTGGAACGGCCATTGGATCTGCTGCCATTGGATCAGCCATTGGATCTGCCATTGGATCTGCTGGCATGTCAGATTCGGGCGCGGCCATGAGCGGCGACGCTGCAGGATCATCCTGTTCAAGAAGGCTTTCCACTGCATCTCTAATTTGGTTTGAATACTTTTCTAACACTAAGGTTTCTGCATTTTTAACAGCAGCCTTCTTTAAAGCTTCTGCGTCTATTATAGCTTGTTCTAACATGTCAGACATTTATTAACTCCTAGGAAAATAATTATTCATAATAAATAGTAGTTTAGTCTTTAAATGGCTGTTTTTTGAATTTATCATAATTGGTGCTTCTATTTTTTGCTTAATTGATCTTCTAAACTTTTCACTTTTTCTGTTAATTCTTGGACTGCTTTGACAAGAACTGGGATAAGCTGTGTGTTGGCAACTCCCATCATAGTTGTCATATGTCCGTCTGGTTCGACCACAGCAGGAGGGTATACTTCTTCTAGTTCTTGTGCAATGAAACCAGTCTTTGTAATGCCGTTCTTTTTCAGCTCAAAATCGCGCACTCTAATATCTTCAACAATTTCGAGGCCGGAAAAAGAAACATCACGAATGTTATCTTTAAGTCTTTCGTCAGAAGGATCAGTTAAAGCAAAAGTACCATTAGTATTAGCAATATAGCCAATTGGAGTGTTCGCGCCACTGCCTCCGTCGTAATCACCATCATAACATGTGACATAATAAGTGGTGCCACTACCATCATTGGCTCCGCCGGCTATCATAATACCATGATAAGATTGATTATTACCACCCGGTGCATTGTTTGAAAAACTTGCGACGGCGCCGCTGAGATGTGCACCAAATACAGACAACGTTCTACCCGGGGCGCTGTCGCCAATTCCAACGTATCCGCTATTAAACAAAGCAGCATAGTTGTTATCTGCTCCGGTGGCGGTCACGGCCAAGCCAATGTTGGTCAATGTTCCTTGAGTATTTGCAGAATCAACAGATATCAGTTGACCAGTCATGGTAACTACGGCGTCGGCGTGGTTTGTGGCGGCATCATACATATGCATAAACGATCCGGTGTATGCTGAGCCCACGTCGGCAGCTGTAACCCCGGTCTTATCAAAATCAAGATACATTGAAATTGGATTGACAGCTGACGTTGCACTATCATTGTGATCAAGGGATATAAGGTTGGCCGGTCTAAGGATGTTTGTGGTGGAGATGGATACAGCATGCTCATCGACGTCGGTATGAGTGACGGCAACACTTGCTGCTCCAGCAGAGGCGCCGGCGTCGACGGTGACTTTTCCGTCAACATCCAGGTGACCATTGATCTCCGCGCTAGCGGCTGTTACTTTGTCATTGAATATTGCTGCGCCTGCTTCTGACATGTCAAGAGTGAGGGCGGTGATGGCTGTTCCTGCATCATTACCTTTGAAAACGATATCTTGGTTCGATGGTCCTGCAGAAAACATAAGGCCGGCGCCGGCTTGCGAAGCAGATATATGTAGCCTAGTACTATCATTGTATATAGTACCAATGGTCCCGGCATCGCCTGAAGTGCCATCTTTAAAAATGAGTGAACCACCGTCAGCATCGAGTATGATGTTGCCAGCAGCATCAAGGGTTAGATTCCCGCTCTCACCAGTTGCCAAAGTTGTGTGGCTAGCATCTGCAACGGTCATTTTTGCATAACTAGCCGGGTCATATGACCACTGTTGTTGAGAACCAGTCGACAGCACGTGCAACTTCGTCGCGCTGGGGCCAAACTGGGGCTCAATTCCTATGCCAACTGTTCTTGCTGATGCACTTATGTGTAGTGTATTTTCATTAAATCTTATATTATTGGGAACGGCGATGTCGCGAGCATTAATGGTAACTGTATCACTTGCAGCATCGCCAAGAGTTGTTGAGTTAGCTGAAACAACAAAATCTGTCACCTTGGCGTTTAATGTGCCTGTAACCAGGAGATCTCCAGTTACTGCAGCTCCGCCTCCAAACGTCACCAAAGACCCAGTTGCTGCATTGATGTTATTTACGTACAGTGTGCTCATATTTGTTTTCCTCTATATAAGTATATTTAAGCGTCAGAAATGTCTTTAATTTTTATATTGCTGCCAGCGGTTACCGTCAATGATTTGGTGTTAGACACAGTTATCGGCCCATATATAAGAGAATTAGTATTCGCCAAAGTAGATACGTCTGTTACTATTGTATGAAGATTAGAGACAAACGGAACATTAAGAACAGTGTCTATCGAGAGACTGGTGGCGCCAACTGAACCAGATATTGCTGAAGTTATTAACGGCACTACTCTTCCACCTCCTCTAAGACAAATTTATACAACTTATCAGTTTTGTTATTGCGTATTGATAAATAGTCTTCTTCCTCGACAAGAGTCCAATCACCTCTGTCATTTCTAAGATGTAAGTCGCCCAAGTGAGCCACGGCCCAGCGTTTTGATGCAGAGCCTAAATCGTATACGTTGTCGACATTTGGAATAAGACCGCCGGCTGCATCAACGACAACATTTGAGCCTGAAAGGACTAGTCCGTTAGTAGAGCCTGAAATATGCATCCAGTCTGGTGTGTCTTCATATGTGATAAAGCATTCAGCATCTGCATTTGACCCCCACCCCAATATAGCGTTCTCGACCAAGCGCACATGGCCGGCCTCGTCAATCCTGTGGACCCAGTTGCCGGCGCCGTTAAGAATATATCGATAGTAGGTGCTGCCGGCTTGATCTTTGTCCAGCTTTAGACTAATATTCCGATCAGATGTGATGGTGAACGAGGCGCCTTCGGGCCCAACGATATCGCTTCCAATTTTTAAATCTGTGACTCCACCAGCAAGACTTGATCCTCCTTTGAGATATCCATCAACGACGACATTCGAGCCCGACAGTGCAAGGCCCTGCAAAGTTCCAGTTATATGCATGAAATCACTAGTACTAGCATTACCGCTGAATATACTACCTGCCAGTAAATAATCACCAGTCTCTACGAGCGCATGCACCGTGGCGCCGGCGCTGTTGCGCACTACGACACCTGTGGTGCTCTCATCGTCATCGCTATCAACGACAAAAATAACATTTCTATCTGAAGCTATGTTTAAATCTGAATCAGCTTTGGGCCTAATTATGCCGTCGAAAACAATCGCGGATCCGGATAAAACCAGGCCTCCGTCTGACCCTGATATATGCAAGAAGTTGCTAACTGGGTCATGGACGACCTGGGGGCCGCCGCTAGTTAAACCAAAAGTAAGGTTCTTGCCATCATCTATGTTTATACCGTAATTTGAGTGGATAATACCATCAGAGCCGGAGATGAACATTGCAGACCCACCACCCAGGCTCCCGGTAGACCTGACGAGAAAATCTATGTCTACGGCGTCAGTATTAATTTGGACTTGGTCTGCGATAGCGGTTTCCCACAAAGTTAACATAGCTGCCGGCGAACTCTCGTTCGAGGTACCAGCAGTAAATTGAATTTTGTCACTTGTAAACTCGATCTTTGTATCGTCATCGCCATTGTGATAGATATATCGATCGACTCCTACATCGCCGGCGACGTCTAGAGTATAATCTGGAGTAATTGTGCCAATGCCGACGTTGCCTTCAGGCATAAGACATACGTGACTAAGATTAGAGCCACCGCCGACAGTTGTAATATCAAGTTGTCCGTCAGTGTCTACTGCGAATGTAGCATAATCTACGGCATCAGTATTTGTTATTCTAAACTGTGGTTCCGTACTAGATAACAGTTCTAGTGGATTATCTGGGCTATCCGTTCCGATGCCGACGTTGCCGCTATCGAGGATTCTCATGTGCTCAGTCGAAGTCGTATCGTCGTCTTCGTCAATAACGGATGTACCGAACACAAGGTCACCACCTTTATCGCCGGCGCCATGAGCTTCTGCAGCGTACGCAGCAATAAATACAGAAGCTTCTGTAATCGTGCTAGGCACATTGCCGTCTGTTGAATCAAAGCCGATGCCGCCGAGCAAATCAGTGTCTGCAGTTGAACTATCCGCACGAACGATCATTAAGCCATCGTCGCCGTCTGCGCCAGTATGATCGACCTGCAGTTTGTTTGAAGGAGACCCCGTTCCGATGCCGACTTTGCCATCATTTTTGATGGTCATGCGGGTCGCGACCGTATCACTGCCATTCGGTGTGGTCTGGAATTCAATTCGACCGGGCATGTCAGTGGCATCATCGTTGGGGGTGCCGTCAACAAGCGCTCTAATAGAGGCAGCATTTTCATAATTTGTGCCATCATGACCTAAGAAATGGAGGGCGCCCACCACCTCGTCGTCAGCGACGACTGTTTCTGATCCCTTGCTTCCGCCAGATTTCAAAAAGCCTATAGAAGAGTGGTAACTATCAGTATTTGAATTAGTTTCTAACACTGCAAGTGCGCCGGCGCTATAAGCGTCACCATCACTACGTAGCGTTAGTAAATCGGAATACGGGCCAGTAACTGTGGCCCCGAAAACGCCGGTTTCTGAACCGGGTCCGATACAGAGCCTCCCAAATGCGCTATTATGATCATAAGTAAAATTATCAGAACCGCTCATCCTAATAGCCAAATCAGATGAACCACTAATAAACAGCACGTGTTTATCAGCACTACCAGTTAAATGAAATGTCTCGTCACCTGATATACTACCAAGAATTATTGAAGCAATTGTATCTTCATAAGCTAATCTGGTCCATGATCCAGCAGAGCCAGCCATGGACCCCGAATAAATAACCCAGTCATTAAGATTCCACGAAGTGTGACCATCAACTTCAGTGGTCCCTGATCCTGTAACTTGCCAATAATGCCCAATAGAAGCAGTTAAAAGAGTTGAATCATGATAGCCTCCCGGATATCCGGAATCTCCAGCATCAAAAAGATTTGTATACGGTTGGTCTGTGGCGCCAAGGAGTCCTGAACCAGTGGCTTCATTAGTAGACGCATTCCAAAAGCCTTGAAACCTTGCTGCTCCTAGAAATGCTATACTTCCTGATGCTGTTGCCATTCATTATTTCCTTTTTATGTTTCTTTTCCTATAATGGGGAAGCATTATGGTTGAGCATCGGTAATTCCAGAACCAGTTAAGTGTGGCATCCTGCTCGTCGGGATGTTAGTCAACTCCGCAGAAACTGTGTAGGACAAATTATCCGTCGCGGAGCTTCCAAAGGCCGCCTCGAGGGTCAAATTAGAAATAAACATTTCCTTGCATTTCACATTCATTTGTATAGACCCGTTTGCCGCCAGGGGCACGTAATGAAACCCTGCATATACTGGATTATCGTTTGCAAACGCGGCGCCGGGTGCGCCGGGAGCGGGAATCGTCGCGCTTCCGCTTTGAAAGTGGACCAAAATTATTTTTGCACTAGTGTTTATTACGTGGACTTTTTTTGTCACGTATGGAAATTGAATCATATGCACCCTGCCACTATCTAAATCTGCGGACCCGGTAATCCACGGCATGCCAGAAACTTGATATGAGCCCACATTTCTTAAACCAACCCCGTGGCCTACAGTCCGAATTGCTGAATTTGCATCTGTTGCCATTTATTTTCTCCTACCTTATATCTAGTTTTTTGTTTCTTTCTTGTTCTGCTTTTTGAGCGTTACGTTTTTTTTGAAGATTTTCTCTTCTTCTTTTGGCAGAGGGCTTTTCATAAAATCTTCTATCTAAATAGTCTTCAATAATTCTTTCTTTTTTGACCTTCTTCATAAACCTACGAATGAGTTTATTAATATCCCCTCGTGCCTCTTTTAATGTTACCTCAACGTTTACTGGTCTTTTTCTTGACATGCTCCTTTCCTTATAATAGGTGTTTCCACTTTCCATTGGCTATTTTTTCTATTTCTGTTATATCCACACCACTATCATGCGGAGAAACGCCCGATAGGGCCCCGGACTGAGGCTTTTCTTGTATCTCCTGGGCCCCATTAAAAACATTACCAACTTGGCTTGCCTCATTAAGTCTTTTTATTCTTTTTTGTCTGTCTCTTTCACGCTCGTCTTCTCTTTCTAAATTATGGGAAGGTATTTTCTTTTTCTTCTCAGTAAGTAAGGTTCCTTGAAGCCCCCTTGCTACCTCAGTAATAATGCCCGACAGAAGGCCCTCGTCGAGAATGACTTCTTTTACTGTCTGCCTTATCAAAGGTTTTAATATTTTTTTAAATTCATTAGTTTTCATTTTAATCTCTCAGTATCGAGTCAATCAGATTATCAATTTTATTTTCTTTTTCTTCTTTTATATACATTTTAATTGTTTGATCCATATTAATATTAGGCTCTTTTGTTGGGGATAAATATGCATTGGGGGTGGAGGGCTCTGAAACCATGTCAAAACATATCAACTGGAAGTCGTCTTCAACAATTGTTTTTCCTTTTTCGCTTTTAACCGATCCCAAACCACGAGATGAGATACCCAGCTTCACATTAGATCTTACCAGCTCTTTAAGAATTTTGCCGGAAGGCGTATCTAATACTTCAAATTTGCCCATCACACTTTCACCATCCCACCACATTTTTGTAGCTAGATGCGAAGCATTTTTGAGATTGATCACCGAGTCGTCAGGATGATCTAACTCGCCCAGCGATCGTCGTTCACCAATCGCCTTTTGATAATTTTCCACTTCTCTTTGCAGGGTCTCTTTACGATACACTCGTCCATTGCCATTTTTGACACCAGCGCGTTGACATATACCCACCAAGTAAACTGCCCCATCCATAACTTTTCTTTTTTCAGATTCTGTTAGGATGTGCACGGGGCATCTACCTTCGGGACATAATTCAATATATTCCTGAAGAAGCTGTTTGGACATTACTCTGTACCTTTTTTGCTCCCAGGGTTAACTTTACCTACTTTTTTTCCAATGACACCCTTGCCGGCGCCTGGAGGCGCCTGGTTGCCTACCTTACTAACATTTTTTACGCCAAATACGCCTGGGCCGGGGCCATGGCCCTTAGGGGCTTTAGGATTACCTTCACTCATTTTTTTTCTCCTTTTTATTAAAACAAATTATAAAGCGAGGCTCACCCTCGCATGATATAACTACCATTACAGCAGCGTCTCGTTTTTGGAATGTTACGCCGTTTCATTGTTACTCACCTCCTTGTGTATTTCTAAATTTTAAGCCGAAATCATTCAAAATCATACTTAAGAAATAACTTGTCCCGGCTGATAACCATCCCAAAAGCAAACCATTGATTAAATTGTAGTCGTAAGTAAATAGTTCTGTGAAACAATTGATACTCCACAAAAATATACCCACCCAAAAACCCGTACAAAGCGGGCAATGGAACAGTTCTCCCAGCTTGCCTTTCGATGGTCTGATCTTGTTAAATATTGACCCGTAGATTAATATGTATGTAAGGCCGTATGCACATAAAATAAAATAAAGTAATTGCACTATTCACCTATATTCTATATATGCTGCTAATACCCCAGCGCGCGAAACGTGGGGGCAGAGATCCCTTATTATCCGAATGATGTTCCTCAGGATCAAATTCAGTATATTCGTCTACCTCTGGTTCTAAGAGTTGTTTTTCCATTTCTTTCTCAAATTCATCCATATTGTCATAGAAAGGCTGTTCTTCGTCAACAAAGCCAGAAATTGCGTATAAAACAAACTGTATATTTTCTCCCTTGTCCGCCTCAGGAATAGAAGCCTCCATGGACATAAAAAGATTCCCAGCCTGTATACTTGAATAATCAATAACTCCTTTTTTAACTAAATGCTTAAATAATCTATCTTGTGAGTCGTGTACTTCATCATCCATTTCATCTTTGGGAAAGGAAACTACTTTATTCTTAGTTGTTAAAATCAAAATATCAATTTCTGGATGGTCACGAATAATAATATTGCCATCAATCGTTTTCCTAGCATTCAATAATATTTTTTCTATTATACGATTATCAATAGTTATTTTTAATTTTAAAGCCATTAGCTATTAATCTCTCTTACTAGTGTTTGTATTCTCATTACTTCTGTTATCAATTCACGATTTAGTGGCCTGGTGTTGTAAGCCCCCATTTGATCTGATATCTTCTGCAGGCCGGCCGGCGTGGATACATCGGCGCTAATTTTCTCTTTAATAACGCTTCGAAGACGGTCGACCTCTTCGTAAAAATACACTTTAAACTCTAAGCCATCGTCGTTAGGCGACATGATATACTTTTCTAAAAGTATTTTTTGTTCGTTATCGAGACTTTGTTCGTACTCTTTATTAAACTTTTCAATAAAAGTTTTTACAGCCAGATTATTAACATTGGGAAATGGTTTTTTTTCTGATGTGGGTTTTGATAACAGGTCAACTAGTTTTTTCTCCATTAAAACTTGTTTTTTAGGAGAAAGCCCCTCATTTAAAACTTGATTAACCGTGGCTATTCTTTTGTAGGTTGGAATAAAGTTCGACCATGTTTGGTGCCCTATTTCTTTGTTAATTTTGTTAATTAAATTAGTCTGTTGAGAGTATATAGATCCTCGATCGAGCGAATGAAATTGTCTCTTCGCTTCTTGGACTAGATTTATTAAAGTGTCGGGGGCCAGGCTAGAAGTATCTTCAAACGACTTATATATGTCTAAATCTTTCCTCAAGGCTCTCCCCTTAGAAAAATATTCTTTTAGCATGCTCATCAGTTTATTTTTACGAGATATATTATTAGACATTGAAGACTTGGAAAGCTCAACAATGAGCACTTCATACATAAAAGCAGTATTTCTTTTTTTATTATGATTAAACTTCATCTTTTGACTCCTCTCGGGACTTCAAAGATTCAACCAGCACCCGGATATCATGATTGTCTTGAAACAGCTTTTCTTCTTCTTCTTCATAATAATTAGAGCCCAGACCCTCTGATTCTGAAAGTTTATAAGAAATACCCGTTATTTCATCTAAATCTCTCTTACCAGGAAAAGTATCTCTTGGGCCAGCAGCATACTGGCCCCTCATAGCGAGCCGTAAAGGATTACCGGGGGATGTAGCGCCTTTTCGGCCGCCTTTGTGGTAGTATTTTTTGCCCTTGTTCTCGGTATAGGACCCCTGCCAGTCGCGCTTGGCGGGCGGCGGGGTGGCTGGTTCATCCAGGCCGGCCGGCTCTGCGGCGCCGGGGGCCGCGAGAAGCGATCCGGGCTCTTCAGGGGCCTCTTCGGGCATGTCCTCCATGGGGGCGCCTAGGTCGTCGCCGGGCCCACCGAGATCTTCTGGTGCACCTAGATCCCCCATGCCGCCGCCGGCCTCGGCCATGGCGGCCTCGCCCACCTGCTCAAGGGCAAAATCATGCTTTCTATCATAGAACATCTCTGCCTGCATTCGGGCAAACTGTTCTTCGCTAACATTGAGGATGTTCTTAGCAACCCATCGACGACTGAAATATCCTGCTGAAGCGTTATCTGCTGCTGTAAATCTAGCGCCCCAATGTTCTAATTCCTGCAGCTCGGCTAATTTAGAAGGATTGTTTAACGACAACTTAAATGATAATAAATCATTTCCTCGGTAGCCAAGAGTGAATAAGTGTACGACGGCTATTTTTTCTAATTCAGATATAACAGACCGTTGAAGGCGTTGAACTGTCCTCGCAAATCTAATATCTTTTTGTGCTAAAGTAGCCTTGTCTTCATCCGAGCCCTCGCCGCGAGAAAGATAAGACATCGGTACCTTTAACGCACTAAAAAGCTTATCTCTCAAATATTTTACGTCATCAATATCACCAGTATATTTTCCGCCGCCGACAGTTGTGATGTCTGTTCCGGAAGCCGTACCTCGAACTGGTATATAGTAGTCCTCTTCAATACTCAAGGGATTATATCTTAAATCAACGCGGCCGGTATTAACATCAACAATTTGATTTCTTTTCATTTGCGTCATAACGCGCTGCATATATTGTTCGACATCTTCCGGGGGGATGTTCCCGACGTCGATTTTAAAAACACGGCGCTCGGGTGAACGAACAATTCGATACGCCATAACGGCATCTTCAAGAAGGGTTAACTGCCTCCATATTCTTCTTGCAGGCTCTAAAATAGAAGTTCCGTAAGGGGCAAACCTATCATTTCCTAAGATTCTAAAATGACCAACCTGCCAGTTTTCCAAGGTTATACCAGCAGTATTCCACTGATATTGGATATAATTAGGATTGTTATCATCTTCTCCTTCTAGTCTTTCGATTTCGTTAGAAGGCAAGCCAATGACGTTTTTAATCCCCTCATCTTGTTCAATATCTAGATATAAAAAATAGTCACCATACTTGCACATAGAGCGAGCCCAGCCATATAAATTAAATTCTATATTAAGAATGTTATAAAACAACGTTTCTAGAACACTTTTAATTTCTTGGTTTCTGCAATTGATATTTAGTATTGTTGTGAAGAGAGAAGAGGTCGTCATCTCATCAGCATATATGTCCAAGGAAGATGCAATTTCGGGTGTATATTCCATTTGATCAAAATCGACATATCTATCCATGCGATTTTGATTGGCATAATAATCAGATTGCAAGGCACTATAGACGTCACTATATCTAGAAGTTTTAAATTCTTGTCCAGAAGCAGATCTAAACCTAGTTTTGTATTTATCTAAATATCTTCTTTTTAGCTGCCTAGTATCTTGTCTTCTATATTTGACCAAGGGGCCGGACAAAAGCTTTGTTAACTGTTTAAAAAGCGGACTCGACGGATTTCTACTGCTTTTTTTATTTATAGGTTTCGCCATATATTATCCTTTTAGCAGCCACAAAAACTCTTCATGCTGGCTTAAGTCCTTTTCTAATTTTTGATCTCTTTGTAGTTTTTCATATGATATCATACCAGGTATTGAAGTGTTTAATAGTTTATTTGTTGATGACATCGAAGACAGAAAAGCTTTATTATACTGCATTGATCTCTGGTTTGTTGCATATACTGTATCTCTAATCCAGCATGCTATAGAGCAGGCTATAATTAAATCATCGTTATGTTTTTTCATAGCTTGCGCTTTTCCGTTATGCCAAATAAATGTTTTCATTTCGTTAAACAAGCGTTTAGACTTTATATTAATTAGTTTATTTCTAACAAACTCCTCCATTTTAGCAACAATTAGCGGCCTTGTTTTCATGGTCGTAGAAAATCCTGGGACGACCCCTGAAGACTCAGCCAAGTAAGAGTCGACTTGCTCATGAGTAGATTTTCTAGAATAATAAATGTTAGAATATCCTGCCTCTTCAAGCTTATTCAATACAGCCCATCCAACAGAATTGTTTTCCACGATAATTAAAGAACTTCCGTATTCTATACCAGTTTGAAATAAAATATTTGAAAATAGGTCCACAGTGGCCTTGCCTTGATATTCTGCCACTATTTCGTTGGTTTCGATTTTAAATATCAAAAAAGTGGAATAATCTTGGCCGTCTCCGCGCGCTACGTCAGCTGTGATAAAATAAGTATTTTCAGGTCTGTACTCTTCCCAAATCCACAAATTTCTATCAAAGCCGGTTTTATATTTTGGCTCACACAAGTTAGCCTGCAAGGCCTCCATGTCCTCCGGATGGAAAACTGTTTCTCCAGACATGTTAAAGTTACACTCCAATTCCTGAGCAATTTGTCTACGAGACATATTTTTTGTTTCTTTTTCAAACCACTCTTGATCACGGTCTGGGTGTCTATCCCACTGCAGTTTTGTTAGATAGAAATCATTATTTTCAACCTCTGCATCTACACATGTTTGGTGGAACCAATTACCCACACCATTTGGTGTCGACAGGGCAATGCAGCGGCCGCCAGTGGAGAGAGTGGGATATAGGCCGGTCCACAGATCGTCTAAGCCATCGACGTGGGCTGCCTCATCAATAACTAAGAGAGACAAGGCCTCGGAGCGGCCGGCGTCTGAGCTTGTGGAAGACGCCTTTATTTGTGAACCATTCGAAAGCTCAAAAGAAGTCCTATTGTCTATTGATATTTCTGCTATTTTCATCCAAGAAGGCAAATGCCTGTGTATCGCCTTGACCTTTTTAACTAAGTTGGCTGCAGTTCCGAACTTAGTAGCTATGACAAGAACATTTTTGTCTCTATGAAACAACATCATCCAAGCAACATAGGCTGCTGTTATAGTTGAGATGCCGAGCTGCCTAGCTTTTAGTATTACGTTAAACCTATGATCATTGAAACTATGTATTAAGTCCGTCTGAAACTCATATGTTTTAAAAGGAATTAGTCCCTTCATAGGATGAGAAATTTTAGCATAATTATTTATAAAATAAGTTGGATCTTTACCAGAAGCAATGACCTCTTTTAAGATCTGGTCTTTGGTAAGATGGAAGGACATTATGCTTTTTTTGTTTTATGAGCAGAATTTTTAGGCCGACTGCCTAAACCTCCTTGGTCCAGAAATTTTTTAAAATTTCCTTCTAAATCAGGCGGACCTTCATCAAGAATATCCTTGGTCTCTCCCATTTTGCCAATCTCGTATATACATTTGGCTGTGGCCCAAACACGCACTCTGCTTGATGACTCAACCCTAACATCGATATCACCTTTCTTTTTTAAAGTAAGCGCCGTGCCTTCATTGGCTTTGTAGCGTTTCTTCAATTCACTAATAATTTTTTTCATCATGCCGGCAATTTCAGATTCTAAGTTTTGTGCATAAACTTCTTTTAATTTAAGGTCTGTATGGTAAGATAGTATTAAAGTTTTTCCAGAAATACCAATATTAAAACCATCCATTACCCTGGAGCTGTAAACCGGATGACCCTGCTGTCTTTTCATTCCAAAGTCATATGGTTTTCCATCTTCTGTTAAGGCGCCGTCATATCCGATATCGGCCGCGGCCTGTGATATCCCTCTAATAATTTCAAATACTTTTTGTGACATTTTCTGGTCTCCATCCTTTTAACCAGCGCTCTTCGCGGGCTTCTATATACTGTATATAACATTTTTCACAGCAATCAAACTTTAATATATAAATTTCATCATTTATTTTTCTCACTACGTTATAACACACTGAACAATTAATTTTTCTCTCTTTATTAAGTAGTTTTTTTGTTATTAAAACACCGTTAACATTTTCTGGTTCCGTGTAGGCTTCGCGTTCTTTCTGTTTTTCAACAAATATATTTAGTTGTTCAAGGTACGATTTTTCTTTTTTTGGGCCCCAGAGCGAAGCAGGGTTTTGTATTGCTTCTTCGCCATATTTCTTTTTAATCGCCTTTTCTAAACCAGCAATATAATTCAAGTCCCTTTTTTTCATTTCGCAACTTCAACGCTAGCGTAAAACGCTGCAACAGATAAAATAATACCGATAGCAACACCGCCGAGAACCCACCACTCAGCATAATCGTTCCCCATCTCTTCTTTTAAAAGCAAGTTTAAATCATTAATCTGTTGATCTCTTAGCAAGGTGATTTCTTTATGAATCTTCTGTAGGGAGTCGTGCTCTACTTTAAGAAGATCAAAAGCCAACCTCTTGTTCGCTAATTCTTGTTGGAACTCTTTTCTCAGCTCAAGCTCTATTTCTGATCTTAAATATCTTTGATCTACAATCATTTTCGATGCGGCGATTGGATCCAGTAAAACACCAGCATAAGGCGCCTCTTCATTCAACGAAATAGAAGTAACTTTGCCTTCAAGTTCTTCTGCGTTTGCTTCGAGTGGAACCAGAATAATTAAAGCCGATATAAAGCATGCTAATATTTTTTTAAACATATATTACCTGTTTTTTTTAAGAAATTCCGCGCTAAGAATTCTAGCTATCTCCTCTGCTAGCTTGTCTGGACTATCTTTGTTTTCTTCAATCGTAGCAACAAGCTCTTTTTGTTTTTCTTCTTCGAGTTCTTCTACCTTAACATCGTGTTCTTCTTCTATCTTCTCTATTTCTTTGATGTGTTCCGTGAAGATCTCAGTTTTTTTCTTATCGGATTCTTCAGTTGTTTCTTTAATAATTTGTATTTCTTTTTCATAGTTTTCCTTCTGTTTATCAAGTAAGCCAAATATTTTTTTTCTTGAACTTGCTCCAGCACCTATTGAAAATATTAATAATACTATTATAACAGGCCAATACCAATAATGTTTAAGCCATGTCCATACTTTTTTCCAGAAAACTTTAGTAAACATTGTTCAAGACCTTTTTTACAATTCACCTTTGGCTCTTGCTAGATCTTCGTCTGCATACGGTGACCGCCCTTGTCCGGAGCCCAGACGACGTATGCGGTCACGAAATTCTTTTTTTGGATCTGTTTGTAAAGGCAATTCTTGCTGCTTATACAACTGATCGGTTATTCTTAGTTCCTGGAACCGAGCAGCTATCTCAGTAATATGCTTTAGAAACGGTTCAAGATTTTCAATACCGGGTGTTTCTGGCCAATATTCTATTTGTATTGAACTATAGGGCTCCGTCATAATATTAACCCGCTTGAGGCCCTGGGTCTTGCCAAGACCAGTGCTTTCAAGAACTTGATGGACTCTCTTTTCCAGGTCGACCTCCTCTCCGAAGCTCCTTTGGGTCATGGCTGGTGGTTGAATTTGTATTGTCGCATTAAAATGTAGTTCACCTCCCTCCGCATCAATATCATAATCTACTATAGGCAGGCCTCGGCCCCAGCGATGCTGAGAACTTTGACCAGAGTTAAGGCTATATTTTTCAATTAATTCTTCTGCTTTCTCAGAATCGACAGCCCATTGTTCTTTAGGAGCCTGATCGTACGCCTCCTGGTCGAAGCGGTGCCGGAGAATCTCTTCTGGGCTTTCTTCTGCTTCGTTAATATATTTTCGCCAACCTTCAAACAGCAGCTTCATTTTAGTTCCCATGTTTCCACCTCGCTGCAATATCAACTAACGCTTCTGAACCAATATAGCACAAAGTGACTGCCACCCAGTCCTCGCTTGTTAAAGAACTAGTTGCAACCAGCCAAGTTGCTGTGACCCATGCTAAAAATTTACGGGATATAAATCGATTTAAATGTTTGTCTAACCATGCTGTTACTCTTGCCATCATTAAAGCCTCCTATTATAATAAATAGTTCACTCATTTACATATGCCCTACCTTCATTTTTCTCAATTAAAATTTGTTGGTCGACAATGTCTTTTAATGAATCCAAATGGGAGATCAACATTACAGTTTTAAACTGAGATTTAATCATATCAAGTATACGAATGAAACCCTCCATGTTTTCAGCGTCCAGGGCAGTGCCAGGCTCGTCAAGAATAAAGATGTCACCCTTTGGAAGGGTGGAAACATTCAGAAGAGCCAAGCGTATAGCCATGGCAGTGATTGTCTTCTCTGCTCCGGAGCCCATTTCAATAGGACGCGCGTCGTGCCTGGGGTGTTTAAGCAAAATATCGAGCTTCTTTTCGTCATTCTCAAAAAACACCTCAAAATCAACGATGTTTGTTAAAATTTTGGAGATCTCATCATTAATAACCGGCAATCGTTTTTTTATAATGTCATAAGAAATACCATTTGGGTGCATGCATCGCATGAAAAGATCTGCTGCCGTAAATTCTTCTTGTAAATTACAAAAATCTTGCTTCTGGCTAATTAATTCTTTGTTCTTTTGTTCTAAGCGGCCGACAGACCTGTAAAGCTCCATTAATTCTTGCTTAAAATCTTGATCTTTGATTTCCAGAGAGTCGATCTTCTCTTGCAGGCCTTCTTTTTTGAGCGCTAGAACATCTAAATTCTCAATCGCTTCTTTGTTTTGCTCATAAAGCTGTTCTTTTTCTTTAAAGCTTTCTAGTATATTTTTAACCTGCATTAAGCGAATTTTATCTCTCTCTATCTGTAGTTTAAGGCCGGATATTTGAGAGCTTTTTGATATCTTTTTATCCTGAATCATATAGAATTTTTCAGTATATTCGTTAAGTTTTGCAGGGTTCAGTTCTTCCAATTTCTTAGCGACCGTTTTCTTGTTCAAAGTTAGCTGGTTCATGCCAATTTTAACTCGATTAACGTCGTCTATTGCAACCCTGGCGTCAGCAACAAAATGACACTTATCTCTCAATTTAAATGTGCATGGAACTTTTTTAAGTAAATCAATCTTATTATTTATGGTTTCTTTTTGCATTTCAAAGGTTTCAATATCTGCCTCAATTCGTTCAAGCCTTTGTTTATATTCATCTGCAGTTTGTTTTTGATCATTAATGTCTTCAATATTAAAACCATCGATGAAGTTTTCAATCTTCTGTAAAAATGCCTCTTCACTGTTTAACACCTCTTGCTTTTTCTCAATATTAACTTCGATAATTGAAGTTTCCTGCTTGAGTTTTTTAATCTTTTTAATTACTTGGCCTATATCAATAACTTCTTCTGGAATAGAATTTAGTTGTTGCTCTGCTTCGTGCAGTTTTTGCTGGGCTCGTTGCATTTCGGTTTTAGACTCTTCTTGTCTTCTTTGTTTGAACATCAGCTCTGTCTCGACGCGTGCAAGTTCTGCGTTTGAGTCTTTAATTTCTAAATCATAGTCTCGATCAGATAATTTTTTTATTGCCCCTTTCAAGTCAGAAGAATCTTCCTTCACTAACTTAAATTTTTGATCAAAAATCTCTAAATCTAGAAACTTAGCAAGAATCTCCTTTCTCCTCGTGGAACCCTCGTTAAGGTACGAGAGGGAATCTAGCTGACTAGCCATAGATGTTGTCAAAAAATCGTCAATAGTACCAAAAATTTTACGAATGTTCTTGTCTGTTTCTATTCTAGTGATACCGTTTAAAGAAGTTTCTATTCCGCTGGCGCTATCGTGAACGAAGAACTCAACATCAGTCTTGGCTTCTTCTGTCACCTTGCCTTTTACTTTCTTATTATATTTTTTGCTAACACGCTCAATCTTGTATGTTTTTGTACCAATGTCTATCTCAACATAGCCACGACATTCATCTTCATTTTGGTTAATTAGATTTAGATTCTTTCTATTATTCTTGGATGTTGTGTTAAACATCGTATATAACAAACTATCGATAATACTAGACTTACCAGAGAAATTTTTGCCCAAGATACCTACAACTCCACTTAGGTTTATAAACCCGATTGAGTTTGATTCTCCGTAATTAAAGAGATTATCCCACTCTAGCTTTTTTAACCTCCAGTTAATATTCCTTCTAATTTCTTCTTCTTTTTCAACAAGAGAGTTATACTTCTTGTTCATCTCAAAAATATTTTTTAAAGTCTTGTCAGATGGCTGATAATCACTCAAGTATTCTTCAATAAACTCTTCTTGAACTGCAACATCTCGCAAGTCCTCCTGAATCAGATTAGTGGTTAGTTCCTCTACATTGCCGCGATCACCTGCAGATCTGCTCAGGTACGTTACCACCTCTGGCTCAAAACGCACCTTAGCAACGTCAATAGCTCGACGCACTACATCCAAAGGCAAGTTATTCTCAGAAATAAGACGCAATCTAGCGCTTTTTTGCACTTTGAGCTTATTAGGAAGCCTTCCCTTGGGGGTTAGTTTGATCGTGACAAAAGGTTTAGGATTTAACAAAGTATGGTGTGCACAAGTAAATGAGTCTTTACTCTCAATATTCCAAATCAGAAAACCCTTGTCGTTTGTTTCCCCGTGGTTCTGTTGTACCGTGGAGCCCGGATAACGAATTTTTCCCGCTTTGTCGAGGGCTTGATTGGTTTTGTGTATATCACCAAGAAAACCATAGTCAAAATTATTAAAAATGTTAATATCATCTTCGCCGTGGTCCATTGTCCAGCCAGTATCGGTTTTTACTCCACTAATAGAGCCGTGATACAAAGCAATATTAATTCTGTTTGTGTCGGTGGGAGGTTGCCAATTTTCTCTATCAAAAACTGATAAAATATTGATGGTATAATTGTCATCTAAAATTTCCTCTCCAGACTCTTTAAGTAAGCATAATGCTGGATGATTTAGCGCGTTAACTATTGGTGAAAGTGCATCTTGGCGACTTGAATTTCTTAAATTACCATCATGATTACCAAGAATTATATAAGTCGGTGCAATGTCTGCCAAATTCTTAAAGAAACCTGAGCACATGTCTATAAACTCAGGACTTATTTGAGTCTTTGTATGTGCTATATCTCCACAATGAATGATATAATCTGGTTTTTCTTGTTCGAGCTTTTTATAAAGCTGTAAAAAGACTTCACGGTATTCTTTATGATATTTCAAATTACGAATATGTGTATCTGCTATGTGAGCAAATTTCATATAGACTCCTGATATTATAAAAATATAATAACAAAACTAAAAAAATAAATTTTTATATATTCATAATTTTGTCTGTGATATAACTTTCAGTAGTTATTCTTTTTGATCTTAATTTTAACTCTTCGAACTCTTGACTTGTCATTTCGCCAACATCTTCATAATTTGTAGTTCGTATGTCAACAGCATAAAGTTCGATATCATACTTGAGAAAAAGTTCAATTAATTTCTGTATTTTTTTATTTGCATCGGAATCCAATGCCAAATAAACGGTAGTATCATTCTTAACTATCTCTGATAACAAAATAGAATTTTCTAACAAAGTCGAGCCAAGTAGTGGTACGGAATTTAAACCCGACTTTACGGCGTCAAACACCCCCTCTACAAGAACAATAGGTTTTAAAAAATCAAGATACAAATGATTGAAAATAATATTGTTCTTAGTTGGTGGGTTATAATATCTTTTCCAGTCGTTAGTGTAGCTTCTAGCTACAAAATAATTTAAATTTCCATTTAAATCAAAAGAAGGAAAAATAACCCTATTTTCATAAACACCTGTGCTGCAATAGCCAATCTTCCATTTTACAATGTCCTCTCTAGTCAACCCACGAGACTTTAAATAATTTATTGGATATGTAGAAGTTTTTGGTAACGATTTATTTGCCAAAGAAATAAACTCTTCAGGAAGGGTTAGGTCCCCTTCTTCATGATCATCTGACTCGCCAAATAGTTTTTCTGAAAAATTTTCTATTTCTATATGCTGAGTTAGTCTAGCCCATTTTTTCTTGTTTGCATATGTGCCATGCTTCTTAATTAATCTATAGAGATTTCTTCCAGAAAAATCGCATACCCAACACTTAAAGACGTTTTTATCAATATTAATTGACAGCTTCTTTTTATGATGCTCACACTTGGGACAGAAGAATAACAGCTGGTCTCGGCCTTCTCTATAAAAGGCGCCCAAAGTATCAATTAAAATACCTATTTTTTCTTTGTTTGACATTGCAACCGGCCGGCGTTAGCAATTACCCAACTGTCAGCCATGTCGTAACACCGCGGCTTTGGATTTCCATGCTTAGTATACTCTATAGGTACATTTGACACATTGTCAACCACATATTGTATAACAACTTGCTTTGCTTTGCAGCCCTTTGGTATTGTAATCCCGCATTTCTTTCTTGCAGAAGTAGCAGCAATATATTCTGGCTCCAATTTAAATATTGAATAACAAAGCCACGAAACGATACCATTAAAACGAGAAAGGACAGAGAGCGTCTTAGCTGAAGAGAAGCCACTTCGAAAACTCTGCAGAGACTGTTCTATATAAACAGCAGTTATATGAAAACGATCTTCTATTTCCAATATTTTATCTTTAATAAATTGCCCTTTACCGAACAAAGAAGGGAAATGCTTTTTATTGCGCATATCCCAAGCTTCACAGAATATTATTTCCCCGTCTTCATTCAAAATTGTGGCGCCAGTTATACTGGTACTAATATCTAAGCCTAGAATCATATAGTAATTATACTATATATCCAACTTGAGTTTAAACGTATAGCTTCTTTCTTCTAGTTTTCTTACGGGGTTCGCAAGAGCGGCGATGGCAATTAAATTCTTGTCTTTATCATATATACCAACTTTTGTTATATAAGTAACTGGCTTAAAAGTAGCTTCATGATTTTTATAGCTACTTGTGATTATATTCTTTATTGTCGATTGTGTATCTTCATGATATATGTCGGGTGAGACATAAGAGTTCAATGACGAAGTCAAAAAAGTAGGATTACATGAAAAATTAAGTTGATTTTCTCTTGCATGAGCAAACATTGTAATAGTTTCAACATAATTTACCCCCTCAAAGGACAGCCGGTAGCTTGTAGAGGGCACAGAATTAAAAGAGGAAGTATTAGCAAAGTAATGCCAAGATGCGCTATGATAGGTGGCGTCTGAAGGCTCATATTGCTCTTTGTGAGAATCAATACCCTTACTAGAAGTAATAAAAAGGAAGCCTTCATTATACAAAGCCACGCCGATGACCTCTCCGACTTCAGATCCAGATGTTTGAATCAGATTACCATTCCTACCAATGTCCGAAGCCTCAGCTATTAAGGTACCAGTAACATAATATTTTAAAACAATACTGCCTTTTTTAATACTCGATCCATAGAAAATAGAAGGTATGTTTACTAGGTTTAATGGCTGTCGTTCTTTATCGCCTAGGCTAGAAGAATAGGCATAATGAGGACTTAGAACAGTATAATAATTGAGGGTATTCCTCAAGGCATAAAGTCTATTTCGCTTATCTATTGTTAAGGTGCTTCCGTATCTACTATTCGATATACTGGAAGTCATAGGATAAGATCCATATATCTTATCACCATAATTAAAATCTAAATTAAATGCGTCTGTTGAAATGGTCTTCATATTAAAGAAAGAACCACCCTTGCTAACAAACGGCTTTATTAGTTGAGAACCACCAGCATCAAAAGAGAGACGGTTAACGTTTAAATCATGTAAACTAACATATCCAGACGGTATATCAGGATTCTCTTTGTTTTGATTTTCGTTGTTAAGATATATTGAACCTGTATAAATAAAAAAATCAACCTTTGGGTAGGTTTTTATTCTATTATGAAAAACATCATCTTTTTTAAACTCAAAAAAGTTTCCGTATACTGGCTTATTTGAGGGCATACTATTACCTCTTAGTAATCTAGTCTAACCCTCAAAGTTAACTCCGTGTTTGGATCCTTTCTGATCGGTTCCGATAATTTAGCAACTGCCATCAATTCATTGTCAGGTGAGTATAGGCCTACTGTTGTAATATAACTAATTGGTAAATCTGATGGTTGGTTTTTGGTGACCAGCTTGCTTCCAGACAAATAAGTAGGATTAGAACTATAGTTAAATTCGTTATGATTGACTCGACAGAAGTATATAGTTGAATTTAATTCAATAGTGTTGTTAAAACTAATATTATCAATCCTGTATCTTAGGCCATCTCCTAACTGGTCGATTGTGTGGTTTAAAGTAGCAGCAGACACAGTTCCAGTATTTTCAGTTGGGCCCCCTTCGTATCCAAACTCTACGATGTTGGTTGAATCGACGCCAAGGAATGGGCGAGGCCCTGCTTGAAAAATTGATGATGTCAAGACAGCAATGCCGGCTTGGTAGAAAACTAGGCCAACACTGTCAGGCCCAGCAGTGTTTCCAGAGCCTGTAAATAGTAGTCCATAATCTCCGGCTGGTGAGATTCTGTATTCGTTTGAAGAGGCATAATCGCCTATTGTTACGTTGTTTGTCCTGCCAGTGTAAGCGGATTCAGGCGCGCCTCCGACCTGACCTATTCCGACCGTGCCCGAATTATATAAATTAAGCCTAAACGTATTTTTCTTTATTTCGTCTTTTGTAAGCAGTCTAGAGAAGTTAACGAAAAAACATTGATCCATCCGTCCAGGCGCCTCGGTACTGGTTGCATCGTCAAGCTCACCGTCTGAATCAAAATTTCGAATTGCGCCGGTAACATTGTATCCCATTAAAACTTGGGCCATTTGATTATAAATATTTAATTTTTTAGCGTTTTGTGTTGCGGAAGATTGGCTCGCGTGAGAGCTATGACCATAAGATATATCAAATATATGATTTGCAGAAGAGCTTAAATACGGATAATCATAAATGTTTTGAAAAATACCATGAGAAAAAGTTTTAATGTTGTTATCATTATATGTTCCAGAAGAGATAGTACCGGTTATTGGTATTGATTCGTGTAGTAGCGTCCTTGTATTTTTTACGTCGTCACCTAAAAGTTGTTTAAATGATTTAGCCATAATTTATTACCTTTTGTTTTAATTATACTGCTTTATAAAGCTAACTTTATAAAACGTATTGGAATGTCTAATCTGTATCCCGTGTTTGCTCCGATGACACGGACTGTGCTATCAATATAATATATTTTTTTGCCGTCAACAAGACCATCGTCAGTAGCGAAGCCTCCGATATTGCCTGCGGTGTCACAATCGCTAGTGGCTCCCATCTGGTTATACAAGTAGGTGGACTGTCTTAGCTCCTGGGATGCATGTATTCTAAAATGTAAAGTATTGCCCCGGGGCCCAGCAAAAACCTGTGGGTTCTGTTGAGTACTAAGTTCTGTTAAACTAAGGCCGCCGGCGTTTGTGTTTTTTGGAATAGCACCATTTGGTTTAGGATTAATAAAGGAACCGGCGCCGCCGACACTAGTCAAATAATAAGTTGCTTGATTATCGTCGTCAATAAAGTTAACTGGAGCAACACTGTCTGAAGCAGCTAGCTTTACGCGGCCCAGTCGATAATCAAGCTCCACAATAAAGGCACTTTCTAGTAAATCGCTGTCTAGGCCGACAGCTGGAGCGACCTCGCTTGTATCCAAACCATGGTCAACTCGAATAATGGCACTGTCGGCGCCATGGCCAGCGGTGGTTGATGAGAACCCAGCTATTAAGCCTGTAGTAAGGTTGCCGACGTCGAAGGGCTGGCTATCAGTTATACCGTCGTCGTCGGTTCGATACTGATTAAAGGCCCTATATGTGTCTTCGTCGACCGCAATATAAAATTTTCCTTTTGATACGGCAGCTGCGTTGGTGCCTGAACTCAAATTCGCGCCGGTGGGGAGGGCGCTGTTATCCGAATTGCCTGCGCGTGAAAAATATTTTGAATTTCCTTTTTGTATGGTGGAAACAGCAATATTGTTATTATTTAGTTTTAAAACGGGCATATACATAACATTAGTTCTCGCCATGGTAACTAATTTTGTTTTTATATTCGAAGTATTGTTAGTAAAAGCTTCTAAGACAGGCGTCTGTAATACTTGTAAATCATAATATGCACTACCAGATAAGTGGTCCTTGTCATAAAGAGCATAATTAATTTCGTCATCGCCCAAGGCGAACTTTGAAATTTTAAAACTGCCGTCACCTTGTGCCATTCTAAGTCTTCCCGTGTCAGTTAACACAGCGTCAAGAATGATATCGCCTGAATTGTCTAAAAATGCCATTTTATATTCTCCTCTTTATAAATAGTTGATTAATTTAATTATGTTATCATTTTATAATGTAAACCCAGCCCAGATATGGATCAGTAATCTTCGTCTCCCATGCTCTCCGGGTTGGTCTTGGTAGTGTCCTGCGGCTCCTCTGGGCCCCCCAATGAATCTTTATATATCTGAATATGCTTCTCGAAGAGCGCTTTCTGAGCGTCTGAGAAGATGACCTTCGGATACAAGGTTGGTGCCGGCGTTGTAATTTTCTTTACAAACGAAAAATTTATATCTATCTTCTTACCGCTACCCTTAGAGATTAGCCTCATTTTGAATTTTTTTCTATTATTTGCATCGTCTGTTGAAAAAATACTATTGGTGGTTTCTTGATCAGGAAAATAAAGCTGTTTTGCCGAAGGTTTTAATAAAATATATTTTTGGCATTCCGCAGTAGGCAGTTTGTTTTCCCGGGGAGTCATGTCAATCGTTCTGATTATCGGTTTTACGGCGCCGTGTTCGTCGATTAATTCAACTTCGTAAACTGACGACGGATTCGATATGTGGTCATGATAATCGATTGTTCTAAAAGTATAATAATATTTTTTATTTGGTAGTACTGAGTCGTCAAAGGCTGCGGTACTGCCATCAATTTGTGCTAATGATCCATCCGGATGTGGTAAAAATTCGTTATAAGATATAGGACGATTTTCTATTCTAAATATTTGAAATCCTTTTACTTTATCGTCAGACGAGAACTCAATTTTTCCGTCTCCGTAAGGAGGCGGTTGAAAAAATTGTGATTCCTTAATCAAATTAAAAATTGCTTCATCTTCATCTAATATATTAATTGGTATATCTCTGTACGAATCGCTTGTGCCTCCTAAAATTATTTTCAACTTCTTACTATTAGCACGGTAAGGAACAATATTAACATCTGGCGGGACAGGTGGGTTATCCAAAACTTTAATATCATCTGTTGAAAAAATTTTGTCTTCTACTAAAATAATTGACGGTTCGACATCCACATGAAACGTAATAGTGTATTTTCTCACGCCGTCTGCTGGTGTAAAAATTCTAGTTGACTGCTGTTCATAGTCAGGGGGTAGGAAGCCTGGTGATGTAGATATAGCTGGGTCGAAAAGATTGTCTAAATTCCCCTGAGAATCGATTGCATCTGCAGGGACACCGAAGCTTTTTTTTGTGGAGCTGCCGGCCTCGTCATAATAATATCTATATTTAGATCCAAAAACAACACGCTCTGCATAAACTTCGTACCTGTAGGTAGCATCCTTGCCATACTTTACCTGAGTATCGATATATTCTACTATGTTCAGGTCACTGGTGTTGGGAATGATTATATTTTGTACACAACGCTCCAGGCCTTCCGTCTCATCTCTTCTATATTTTTTTATAAGGTAGAAAAGATCTTCAGTATATGCTGGAACTCCATCTAATATTTCTCTATATGATCTTCTTTTCTCCTCATATACGTTTATTAATTTTTGCTTTAAAGCGCTGGTGAATAAAAATTGAAAAAAAGTATTGCAATCGTTATCAACATGTGACGCGTCCGGTGGACCATAATTAACATAAGACATATAATTTCTTAAATCTTTAACTGGCGGGTAGGTGACGTCTTCAGGTCCGATATGCCAGCCGGACACGGTGCCGTCGACATTCCAGCCATGAGTAGTGCTCTCATGAGAGTTCAAAAAAGAAAAGTTTAATTTATCAGCTATCTTATCTAAGATGCCAGTCTTCTGTCTGTTGACTAAAGGAATAACTTTCTTAGAATTATGAGCATATGGTTCTCCATTTAAAGCAGGGATCGAGACAAAATTAGAATCTATAAGGTTCTCATACACATTTTTATTCATGTAATCAACAAACTCATAAGAAGTGGAAGTATCCTGTGAAAAGCGAGACCACTTAAGATCTGTCTCCGGCGTACTGCCAAAAGTTTCTTGCATTGCAACCACTTGGCTGGCCAAGGTCTTAGTGAGGTGAGTTTTTTTCATATAATCACCAATTAAAGTTTCAAGCTGCGCAGTAAAATTCATTTCAAAATACATTGGAAAGTGTTTCTTAAATTGTGATACTTCTTTTAAGGCCGGCAAAGCTTCTGGGCTAAATACTAAATTAGAGGCTATGTATTCCAAGGCGCCGAGTTTGGTTAACGGACTTACACCTATTCGATTTGTATTCGCCGAGGTGTTATCCGTATCAATACCCAGCTTACTCATGTTGGAATCATGATGCATCGTGAAGGTCCAGTCATTAATATAGTCGTTAAACAAGGCTGTTGCATCAATAGTTTTTGGGTTTATCTTTAATAATCGCGATGGCGAGTTCGGGCCGACGCCTGCAGGATTAAATCCGGCCGGCCCGGCTGAATATATACCAGGAGAACCATATAACAATAAGCTAGCCTCTAGAGGATAATACTTAAATAAGGTGGTGTATATTGCCGACGCGGCGACTGCTTGGCCGGAGCCGGCGTAGTATTGTCGGAGGAAAATGTTGTCATTATATGAATTTATATAGTCGGCGCCGCCGTAAACAATTTCGTTTAATGCAAAGGCTCCATTTTCAGCCAGCTCTTGGTTATTGATAATTTTAATAAATGAATATACATTGGGAATGGAGTTCTGATAGAATGAACCGGCTATAAGGTTTTCATAATTCATCAGGGGCGCGCCGCTGCCTCCGTAATCTACTCTGTCATTGTAATATGCTTTATAATCTGCAAAGTATGCTTTTCCATATGGTTCTTCTTGTTCTAGCTCCGCAAGAGTAAAAGGAGATAAACTTTCATGATAATGGTCATAATAATAATTAATTTTTTTCGTTGTGTTGCCGTCTTGCACGTCATATACGATATAGTCGCCGGCGTTTCCGCCGAGGAAGGGAAGCATCGTTTCTGCCGGGGAGTCCAAAGAAGATGGCAATGACTTTATAATGGGGGGCAAATGTTGGCCGTTAACTTTGATGCCATATTTCATTAAATAAACCCAAAAATTAATATCATGGTCTAGTTCAGCAATCGGATCATCTGTTGTGACATACTCATTAAACGAAAGAACAAATTTGTCTCCGGGGACCGAACATTCTAAATAAAACTTTTCCGAATATCCGATCATTGGTGTCCACGGTGCGGCGCCGTCCTCTTCCACGCTGCCACCGGTTTCGGGATCAGCATAAATTAAGTTTCCCGGTGTTGCTTGTTGCTCACCGGGATCGCAATCTTTTAAACTTAATGGTGTGTTACAAAAGACATTTAATTTAAGATGGTCGTTATTAAATATTTTTGTATTTGGTAAAATTGATAATGGATTGGTATCAGATGTCAATGGTACATTATAGTCCCAATATTTTCCCAAAGCAAGTCTTACCGTGTCAACATCGGCAAATGGAAGGTAGGATCCGCCTAAAACTTCGTATAAGCCGGATGGAATCTGCCCAAATGAGTCTCTTGCAAGGTCTAAAAAGCTGTTTTTATCAACAACTATTGTCTTCTTGCCCACTATTTCTTTTGAAGCTGCCACTAAATATATACCTCGCTTGTCTTAATCATAGTAGTTCCCCAGACCGCCGAGACCTTGCGTCAGCGTGGGGGTGGAGTTGATGGAGCTGATGGCGACTTCGGCTGGTGGGGGGGCAAGGTATTCACCTGTTAACAAAAAGTATTTGTTTATTATTGGTAGCTTTACTCCTTGCGCAGCACTCTCGTTGTATAATACTATTCTACATAAATAAGAACCATTTCCAATGTTTTCCAAGTCAGAAGTGTTTAGTTTTTTCCAGCTGCCTTCATCAGATTTAAGAGGGTGATAGCTATCCCCGAAAAGAGTGCCGGCTGTCGGGACACCAGTCAGAGTGGGCCCAGTATATCTTTGTATTTCTGATAATAAGTTTGCGTGTATATAAAGAAAGGACTCGTATGTTGGGTCGATAAGGGTACCATAATTCGTAATTTCCTTAGATAAGGGATGTCCAAATATTTGTTTCACAGGCAGCGGCTTGGTGTTGGCAGGTATTGACGCAATTTTAGCAGCGTTGTTGCTCGCGATGACATCCTCGACGTACTGGGTGGCCTTGAGAAAACTTGATATTTTGAAAATATTTGGTAGGTTGCTATTCGCTGCGACTCCAGCATTGCGCAGGGCATCGCCGGCAGGAATATTAAACAAGTTATTGTTAAAAAAAGCTTTATAATAAAATTGGCTTGGTATATCTTTATCTGGAAGAAGATTAAAATCTGCTGGCTCGGTATAACCCGGACCTTCTGGAACAAAGGAATTCCCTGGCCAGTCGGCTCCTCCTTGTTTTTTAAATGCGGGCCATGAAGCGGGCCCAAATAGTTTTTCATATCCAGAACCGAGTGTGGCGGCGCCGGGGGTTTCACTATGGTGATATACCATCATGCCCGCGGAAGAAAATAAATTTTTATATACTTCTCTAGGCAATAGCTGCCACTTAGACCCATCCCAAGTTTTATAATATTTATCTAATAAATCAGCATCTTTAACTTCCTCTTTGTTTGAATTATAGGATGAAAAAACAGACATTATATAATCATAAGCATCGTAATCAAAATTAGTTGGATCTCCATTATTAAACGCATACCAGAGAAATTTATAAGATTCTTCTGTGATTTGTGCCACCCCTGAGAATTCGAAGGCGAGTGTGGTGCCTTGCCCGGGAGCAGAAACTTCTATAATTGAGGGCATTAAATACGAATGCTTTGTTTCCCCAAGCGCTCGTGCGATCACACCACTTTTGCCAAAATAATATTTCTGTTTGTCGGTGGCCTCGGCCCAAGCTTCCTCATCAACGAGGCGCTTAACATCTAGATTACATCTATCTTTGTATCCCGCCACAGAAATTTCATGCAGCCCGAAAGCGGGCGGGGGTACTAGCTGAGTACTCGGGGGGCCCGAGGCCAGGTAATCAATATAAACGTCTTTAGTAGAAGCTAAATAAAGCTCTTGTGGGTGATCAAAAGTGTATTCTTCTTTAATTGTGGCCTCGGCGGACGACACAACATGTTTAAAAAAGTTGTTAACTGTATACCCGTTTATAGACACATAGTCGGATAAATCAGACTTCTTGCTAATTCTTGTAGAACCAATAAGCTTTTGTAATTTATTTATAACAGAGTCAGCATATCTTATTACATATTCTATTCCCTGTGGACTCCCGTCGACGGGGTGGATCATCGAAGCTAAGAGCGTGGTGACACCGGATAGTGCGTCGCCCCAGGCATACTTCTCCGACCAGCCTTCAACATGTAATATTTGCTTACCTATGAACCCAATAAGAAATGGGACTGTAGACTGATAATTATTCGTGAACGGTGCACCACCTCCGCCTATTTCGATCCATGGGCGATCGATCGGTGCGAAGTAAAGTTCGGCAGCTTCTTTAAATAACGGGCTTACAAATTTGTTGTCCTTATAATACGGCACACGAGATAGCTTATTGGGCACTTCATGATAAGAGTACCCTTCAGGAGGTAAATCAATATTATCATACCCAACTAGGTGCGATCTTAAAGAAAGCTCATAGTACTCTTGTAGTTTCCTTCTTGCAACTGATAATCTTGTGCTTAAAGAATTCAAGAAATAATAAGTACCATCTTTAAATGACATTTCTATTCTATATTGATAAAGGCCGGCCGACTTATCTTTTACATTATCATCTACAAAATGAAAACACTTAAATGATGTACCCTTGGTCGAATAGGCCTCGGTGGAGCTCAATTGTAAGTCCCTTTCACCCATAAAGTTTGAGTCCTCAGCAGTAGTACCGCCAGGGTGTATCGTTGCAACGAGATAAGATGGTTCGTTAGTAGAATAATTCTCGTATTTCTTGCCTATATTGTTATCTTTTACTCTATCTCTATAAATTTTCATTTCAAGTAATTTTGAAAAAGATAAGCATCCTTGCACAATGCTTACTTTGTCGGCCCCATCGAGCAGCGGATAAATAAAAGAATGATTTTCTAAAAATCTATTAAAATCTATTATAAAAAAGCCGCGTGCGCGTCCATGCTGATCTTTATTAATATACAACTTAGAAAATTCATTTTCATTATCGTATAGGCTAACCCCTTCGTGGCCCGAGCCTTTAGAATTAAATTTAGTTAAATATTTACGATTCTCTTTCTGAAAAAAGCTTAAAAACTCGTTTGATTCAATTACTCCACTTTTTTGGTTGAAGATTTTTATTTTGTCATCAGGTTTTAAACCTAACATGGTATCGAGGCCGGCCTGGGTCGCGAAACGAAAGTCTTGAATTTTATAATTTGGGACATGTACTAATTTTAATTTTGGGGCTCCACTAATATGTTGGGCTCCAGCCATCCAACCCCTAAATCCAGCTACCACACTCGAATTCGGATTTCCTATCGCGCCATCGCCGCAATAGGGTTTGCTGGAGTTGCTCATATCTGGGTTGAGATTACATATATGTAAATGTGCGGCGCCTTTCCACTTGTGGCCGGTGGGGAGAACAAACTGCGGCTTGGTTTTCATTGTCTCACCGCCTACAAAAACTAGTTCTGTACTCGGAGGACCAGTCAAAATGGAGGCCTCGTCTGTTCCAAGAGAATCGTCAAAATCCTCCATAAAGGCGCCTACATGCAAAAACGAAAAAAACAAAAACCCTAAATTTTGTACATTTTTCTTTGTAATATAAGTATAATTAAAAGAAATCGCGTAATAGGGGACTCCCAATATTATTTCCTCCCTTACTTTCTGATCTGATTGTTTCTCAAAATCTTGTATTGATCCTCCAGACAACAGCCCCAGCAAAGAAGAGTTGGAAATTTGAAATGCATCTGGTATCTTGGCACCGTCGCCGTTAGTCTCCATCCAAGCAGGATCAAGTGGATTAAATATTTTGTCCCATCCGGGGGTCGCGTCGCCGATATCGGCGCCGGGCGTGGTGCTTACTTTACCAGTGGGGAAAATGCTTGTTTTCTTTGTTTTAATCCAAATGTCGGCCTCGGGGTGGCCCGCGGCTGCATATACGTTACCTGGGTACGCGGTTTCGTCGGCGTGGTGGTGTGGCATCAGTTTATTAATATGTTTTTTCTTCATGAAGGGGACGACTTGAATAAACGAAAAATCCAGTAAATTTTTGCCTCCAATTAGAGTTGATTTCAGCAAAGAATTTTTACTTAACTCTTTTTTATTTTGTAAAATTTCCAACCCCAAAGTTATTTTTGTTTTTTCAGCATCGTTCTCGTACGGCGTTAACGTAATTTTGTTACAATACACGTATGGAAGAAGATCACCGCCGATTGGCAGATCTAGTATAGAACATCCTGGTCCGGGCGGCACTGACATTAGCAAATTTCTCCAGGCGCGTCGTTGGCGCCTTCTTCATAGATATTGAACGGGACTTTTTGTTGCTGGTTTAGTATTTCCTGACATTGAGCGGCCAGGGAGTCGGCGTGGTGGCCCATTTTAACAACTTCGGGATCATACTTACATAGATCTTTAGGGTTTATTTCACTATCAATAAAGAAATCAAAATAATGAGCTACATAGCTTGGATCGTCAGAAGGCGTTATATGTTCATACGGTTCTCCATCGACTTCTGGATTATAAGGGTTTGTAAAATGCAAGGGTTTCAAAGTTTCTATTACATTTGAGCCTTCTATTTGTTCAATAACCTCATACATCTCTATATCAAAATTTTTCGTTTGGTATAATCCATTGTTTTCTATAACTTTTAGCATAACAAAATAGTCTTCCTCGTCAGAAGTCACCACCACATCAGATAAAGAAGGCGCGTCAAACAATTGATGTGAGATCTGTTCCTGTAAGTCTGAGTTAAGAGAAGAATATTGTGTAAATTCAATTTTTATATTTGTCTCCAATTGTGGTATTAATAAGGTATTTTTACCTCCAGATTTTTCTTTCAAGTCTAGATAATTTACAGAACTAGATATATGTCCATTTAAGTATCTTATAGTCCAGGCCGGTGCGTATTCTGAGCTTATGTCGCTCGTTCCAACAGGAACTGGCAAAGCATAGTTTTTTTCTGCTGTTTTTTGTAAAGCTTGTGAGCCAGGTTGAAATTGGTTAGTTAAAATCATTTCATAGTTAGTGTTGAATTCTTTTTCTAAGGAAGAAACGGATATTTGTGGCTGCATTGTCTGAGTATCTTTTATTCTTTGTTCTGAATCATTTTGTATCTCGTAGAGGCCACCCTTTTCATAATTGTAGAGAACGTTATCATCAAAAAAGGAGTAAAATACAGGTTGAAATTGACCCTTGGACATCAAAAATCTTCCAAATTGGGTTAACTGCAAATCAATTACATCTTCTTTTTTGTTAAAAAATTCCATTTTTATTTATTCCGTTTTTTAAATTCAATGTCTATTTTCGCTGATTCAATCAAGGAAAAATGATCATATGGCCAATTGGCTCCGAAAACCTCTCCTACATATTTGTTAGTCATGTTCATTTGAATTGATTCTTTCGGATCGCTGATTATTTGCTCTTCAGCCAGTTTGGTTTGTCTAACAGCTTTTAATATTTGTGATGTTCTATAGCTAGAATAATCTTTTTTAGCTCTCTGCTTTACTTTAAATACCATAAAGCGCAAGTTTTTATAAAAATCCCTAGAAGTTTTATGCGTCCATATAGCTTTTTCTTCATTAACTACATCAAGTATTTGCTCGTTTGATCTTAATATCCCTGCAGGAGACAAAAAATTAAGAGGGTGGCTGCTCGCGAGGGCCTGGCCAGCGTGAAGGCCCAGGGGCCAGTTGGGTCCACCGGGGACGACTGCGGACATATGAACGCCGGAAAGGTCGAGTTCAAGTCCAGGCTGCACAAAACTACTTTTTATGAGCTTTTCCGCAGATAGCGAGCTGTCTGGCATAATACCTTGATATATATCTGTTAGTTCTTGCCTATCCAAAAGATGATCATGTTCTATTAATATAATTTGAAATGGCAATATGGAACTATTATGTATGAAGTCAAATTCAGGAGGGAGCACATACCCACCGTGATTTGGCCTAAAAGCAGATAATCTCTGTATCATTTGGCCAACATCAGTCTTGTTTAAAAGGAAGCTGCGTACGCCCTCCGGCATGCCGTATCCATTATTGATGGCATCGGCGCTTCCTGCGCCGAACATATTAGCTGTTAGTATATCGTTCTCTGACATTATGCTATTCATTATATATATGCTAAGCATTGATTCAAATACTCTTTCGTGAATAGGAAGAAAGTGTTTCCCTGGTAAAATTTCACGGGTTGCATATATAAAGTTTTTATCGTGGCGGCCGCCGTCCCAGGTTATACCGCTCTTGATAGGAAGATGAATGGGGTCGTCAAAATAAGGTATTAATGCAATTGCTTCGTGTACTTGCTTTTCAGATGCAATACGTCCTATTTCATATCTTGTTTTTGTAAAGCCTAATTTGTCGGCTAAAGAGGATGTGTGCACAGCCGATGCGATCGGTACAACTCCGTAATAAGATTCTTCATCACTTGTATCCAAGGAGACAACAGAATCTGGTTGTTTGTCTTTCTCTGGTGCCTGGAGTATATAATCGCTGATCTCCATATACAAACCTTTATGAAAAGTGTATTCAGATGAGTACTCAAGCTCACGAGAATTCAGAGTGTTAAGCACTTCTTCTTTAATATAAGGATTAGTTCCATAACCACCCCATAGGCCGCGACCGGTTGTAGTATCATGGAATGTGTTATTGATAGTTGTATTGCTGTATTGGTAGGACGGGTTCACGCCGGCGCCGAGAAATTCTGCTGTTCTTGTCTGGATGTTTGAAACTGATGATGAAAAGTCCAACACGGGACAAACCCACTCTGGCGTTATATGCCATATGTGTGATAGATAGGCAGCGTCAGTGGGAGTGGAGGGGGTGGAGATCTCTATTAGATCTGAAAAAACTTCTACACTGGCATCAAGCTTCATCCTGGCTCTTGCTCCATCAGAAATGGAAGCAGTGGAAGGGATTATTAAAGATAACGAATGCGAATGCAGTTTGTGTAAGTCATTTGTTTCATCGGTAAATATGGGTTTTTCATATTTATCAACATAATAAGTTTGATTTTGAGATTTTATATCGTCATATATATCTGTTAAACTTGTATCATTGCTAAGAGACGTTTTATAAACAACTGAACTCTTACCATAAAAGTATGGCGGCGTGTAAGCATGATAAGCCGGATCTTGTAAGTTGGCGCCAAAATAAGAAGCAAAAGATGCAGAATGGAGAACAGCTCCTTTTGGATCACTACCAATGGTACCTGGGTCGCCCCAATTAATTGCGCGCGCTACCAGACCATCCTCGTCGTGCACGCTGGCGGAATGAGCTATAATTTCCATTGGTGGCCCATAAATATAGCCCCTCATGGTAGAATTTTTCAAAAAATAAGATCTACTTGTATCAAAACCAGAAGATCTACCAATGCCGGCGTTGCGGGGCCCCTCGGCCATAACTTGATGTTTGCCCATTTCCAATGAAACTTGCATCAGATGATCTGAGCTGCCTAATTTGATGTTGTCTTTAAATAATCCAGATAGAGCGACGGGTAATTTTGTTTTAGTTTCTTGTGACTCTTGTAGGAAAAAATCAATCGTTTCAGACAAATAATTATTCATCATTGAATAATATGTTTTTTTGCCAAAAATCTTCCACTTGCCTTTATCTGGAATTTGAATTCTGGGAGAGGCATTATAGTTTAGATGTCCTTGTCTAGGATTACCTGCTGAACCTGCCCAGGCACGGTCCATGTCGATAAAATCAGAAACCAGGTGAAGTGACGGCGGTTTGCCCGTATCTTCGTAAGGCAGTGTAAATAAGTTTATGCCCACAGTATAATCATATAATGCTTTAAAGGGGAGAGTCCGATCATGCTGAGAAGTTAAAATTGATGGAATACAACGAGATGACCCCATCATATAAAGTCCGCCGTGATAGGAGGAGGATAGGGCCGGGCGCGCTAAACCATACATATTTTTAGTTGCCCCGGTAGACGTTGTAAATTCTCCAGGAAAATAATACGATGGAGCTGTAAAGTATATTGGATAGTTAACAGCAACGCCTGATTTTATGGAATTGTACAAAATCCCAGGCGCCATAAAGGGCTCAAGAATTGTTTGCACGTATGATGGAGTCAAATTGTTTAGTTCCCCAGTTACACTGCCAACTTGTCCTTCTGGGTAATAACTCATTGTCCCCGTTAAGCCGGCGTGGGTAATAATTTCTTTCTTAAACGCGTTGCCTATTTGTATTGTTCTAGTGACAGGAAATACCCCATTTCTCGGTAGGAATTTTTTAACCACATGAGAAACAAAATTAATTTCATCAGGAATTGTATCGATATCGTTAAAAAATCCCTGGTTACCTTGATCTAATAAATTAGAAAAATTAATCATGGAATCAGTATTAACATATTTTCCATCAAAATCTATGCTTGTCCTATCACTTTTATAAGAGCGCCGTGGCAGCTCGGCGCCTAGGCCGTCGAGTAGCGGAGTCGTTGCGACCGAACCTTCGACGTCGTCATATTCGTATCTCGCAGCGAGTTCGTCATATACATTTGCGGTGGCGCTGGAGGTAATAAAGGCGCCGTCGAGGACCAAAAAATTAGCCTTAAATTTTTCCATGCCTCCGGGTTCGGTATGCTCTCCCATGTTTTTTTGGCCTGGTACGCCACCGGCAACAGGAGTAATACCAAGGGGGTTGCGTTTAAAAGCTCCTGGCCCTGCGGATCCATCAAGGGCAGTGCCTATAGGCCAAAAAGTATACAAGGCCCTTGAAGTTTCGCCGACATCATAATTTTCGTGATAATAATCCATATGGTCAGAATATCGATATTCCGGTAAAATAGAATAATCTCGTCCTATGAGCCTAACGCTGTCTGAAAAATCATTGTATGAATCATAAAAAGGATTCCTGCCTCGGACTCTGTTGGTTGCATAGAACGGCGTGTTATATGGAAACGTATGTCGGTTGTATTGTAGAGAAGCAGTTGGGCGATTATAGCCCTGGACAGAGTCATCAAGAAGAGACATAATTTGACCTGAACGGCTAATGCTGCCGCTGTTCTGGCCTTGAAAGTGATCGCCGGCTGGGATAGACATACCAGTGCTGGGGTCGGTACCGAAGGCGACCACTTCTGTGCTGGCTGTAAACCAAGTTGAAAAATGCGCATCATATTTAGGAATTCTAATAGACTGTCCAACATTATAAGTATGGGGAATGAGTTTAATTGTATAGTTCTCTCGTGAAGCATTTATATTTAATGTTAAGCCATTATTGTAAGATGATACGCCGTTAATAGCATTTACAAAATTACGTAAGCTGAGGGCGATGGTATCCGGGTCTGCCTCGGGCTGGCCGCTGGCGCCTAGGCCAATAGTGACGAATGTAGTACCACTAATTGTTGCCGTTCGGCCGTCGGATCGCCAAGAGTCGTCGCGACCAAAATGAAAAGCGACTCTGTTGCCTTGAGGATCTGCAAGCTCGAACTTCCCATCACCCAAAATGCCGGGTTTTGGGTGAGCATAAGAAGAAGCGCTCAAGTACAAACGAGAATAATTGTTAGACTTATCGGTGATGTTTCTCCAGAAAAATATTGTTGGTTTTGTACTATATACTAGTTCTCCGGCAGATGCGGTATGTAATGCCAAGGTGGCGCCTAGGACGGAGCCAGTTGAGATGGGTGACCCGCCCCTTGACTGGACCTGATTATACAGGCTAGTCGATATGTTATTCCCGTCTGTATCAACGACGGTATGCACTCCAGCCTTATGCGGGGTTAAGCCAATTTGTAGCCCCTTGCCCCCCATGCTAGAAGTCAAATAAGATGGCTTATCGTATACATCATCCCTAGCATCTAGCGGCCACGAGCTTAGGAGAGAGATCGGATAAGGCTGATAGGAATCCAATTGAAATATAGCGCCTGAAGGAGTAATGTCTTGGTACCTGTTAATGACGACACCGTTAGGGGCATATTCTACTATTAAGCCGTTAATTCCATAATGCAAAGAAGTTGTTACAAGAGTCTGGCCCCAAGATGGGTTCAGAATATAAGAACTAGATACTAATTGTCGGGCGGTGCAGTTAACTGGGGTTAGTGAACTATTGAATATTGTATGCTGTTCTATTTCTAATGAACTCAGTGCGGTGCCATCTGTCCTCAATCTTGTGGTACCATCAGATGTTGCCGCTTGCGTATTACCTCCTTGGCTGTCTTTCCAAAAAGTATTTCTTAACGCTTTATCATAACCTTTATCTCCCAGGCCAGGTATCTCTTCATAACTTTGGCGCTGCAGCTTATAAGTCCTATATGAATTAATTTCCTTTGGATATATCCTTTCAGAATATAAAAAATCTGACGGGTTATTGGTATTGAGCGCATTATAAAAAAGTTGATATGTTTTCTGATTTGTCCTAGTAAAAGTTTTGTTTATTTTTGCATATTCAGTGAAAGTGGACTCTATAACAGAACCCGTAGTAGGATCGCCAGAAGAAAATCGTAAGGCCTCATTCAGCTTCTCATTAGAGAAATCCATCATCTGGTTCATTAAAGATAGTCTAACTTTCGCCAATACAGTGCCAGCGGATCCTGGGCCAGCTGGGAACTCTACAGTATACAAAAAAGGTTTATGTTTAGTTGTTAAAACCGGTTCATAATAGTGTTTTAAAGTTGGTGGTCTACCTGGCCAAATAGCTTTAATTTCATTAGCTATTTCACCAGTAAATCCTGATACTCCACCCAATATCTGGTTAATCCAGCTAAAGTAATCATCGACATTGTCCATCGGATTATCAAAAATTGCGCGCTGGTGTTCTATTAATATGTCTTTTTTAAGTTGTCTAATTTTGGCATTCGGATCGTTTAAATCAATTGACATTGTGTTGTTTAGGCGCAAATGTCTAGCAACGGGATGATCTCCCCCCCTCCATTGTTTCCACATAGGATGTTGATATGGTCCGTTGCGATTTAACAGCAGGCTGTTTAATTGATTTGGTTCTGGCCCGCCAATTGGATCTATGAGCGAATTATAATAAACCTCAGAATCAATTGGCGTTGCGGTATCACTCACGGGATGCCCCAGGAGGTTCAAAGAGGCGGTTATAGGGTCTACTATTAATGTATTGAGACCCGCAAAGTCTACATTAATATTCGGAGACCCAGTTACGCTAGAATTTAAAAAATTTAATGAACCGCTTAATGCCATTTTTTACCTCATTCCTTTCCTATAATTAGATTATATCCTAAATTAATGATCCTGTTATCCATCTTGTTTGCTGTTCTGTTCTTGGTATCATATGAGAAATAAAAGCGTTATCATATGAGGAGGCCGTGACGAAGACCGTGTTAGCAGTACCAGGATTTGGAGAATCACCAGTAAATTCTATCCTTTCGATATTGTTTCTATGGTGTTTGTGTTTTGATGCATCGCCGACGATTGTATAATCAGTAGAATTGATGGTTCCTGACGTCTCACTTCCAAATACTCTGGCTGTTGCAGCTTCGTGTGTGCTGACGCCAAATCTACCACAATGTGCTTGAAGTTGAGAATTATATATCATTCTTGATGACATATTCCTGTATGTCATGACATTATTAACAGCGTAAGTCTCGTGCGCTGGGTCTAGGAAGCCACGCGATAGTGTCTCAAAGCCACCTGGAGAGCTAAACCTTGTCATAATTCTTGTTTTGTTTTTAATAGAGTCTGCTAAATATGATCGATCAGGAAGCTGGAAGTTTCGATAACTTAGGTTTGTCCTATATGCGCCGGGGGGGGTGCTCAAAAGATTTTCTATCTTGTGTATCATCAATAATTCTGGCGTTGTTGACTTAATTTGATGTATATTCTTAACAAAAAATGGATCATTAGCCTCAGGACTTACCGTGCTTATATATTCATATCTATTAAGATAATTTCCTGCAACTGTGGGTGAATTACCGGTCATATGAATATTACGAATATTTACAGGACGTTTTGCATATTGTTGACGAGTGTAAATTGCAGAAGGTCTGTGGTGGTTATCGTGAGTTGGATTGAGAAGCTTAAATGAATTCCTTTCAACGCCGAGGCTGTGTTCGAACACCTGTGGTTCACGAATTGCACAGTCGCCTAAATGAGAAATCCCAGCAGTATACAAAAATCGTATATAAAAACGCTTTCCAAGCCAACTAGCTAGGCCGTTGCCAGGTGTGGATGACGCGCGCGCTGTTGAAAAACCATCAGCTGCATTTGTATGTTGTTGCCCAGATATAACAGTACTGTTAAAACTACCCCAATCTACTAATAAGTTTTCAACACCAATTTGAAAATTGGGATCACTGGATGCTTGAACTTTTAGATTACCAATATGAAGGCCATGCATGTGATAGCTAAATTGAAAAAATATAGTTGAGCTTACATCATATTCTAACAAGTCAATTAAGGGAGTCACTAATCCAAATGTTTGCCCTACTTTAGATGGCAAAACTTCGCAATAAGCATGCCTGTTAGCTGTAGTGGGCCCGGTTCCCACCGATGGGGTTGTGCCTTGCAAGAATGTCCACTGATTGTCAGTGCCAACACCATTTCGCCAATATTCATAAGGACTTGGATCTGGCGATGTTGAATCAGCTGGCAATGATAGAATGTTAACGTCGGTTGTCGCGGTCGTTGTTGCCCCGAGAAACTGCTCGTATAAAATGGTTACCGGAGATCCTGAATTGTCCATGAACTCTTGCAAATGCCAGCCTTCTGGTCTGGTTAATTGTCCGTCTGTACCTTTATTTATGTCAACATGCCGATGTTGCAACCCGCCGACGTACTTTTCAGTAAATGGGCCCTGCATTGGCACTTCTGTGTCAAAGCCATATTTATCGTCATGCATGTTTGCAAATTCAATTTTAGGCATACTGCCGCCGGCATATGCTTGCCTATATCCAGTATCAATTGAAGAAGAATACATGCTAAAAGGCAACAAAAGAGCAGATTTTGCATCATCATAATTTTTATCATTAGCGCCACCGCCGGTCGCGTCTGATCCGATTGTTTGATCTGCGAGCATTGTCAAGGTTTTAACTCTAAAAAGCTTTTTATTAATTTCATCAGGTATTATTTTGTCGTTACAGTCAACTTTCGGCGTCTCACTATCAGCATCAATATAAATAAAATCGTCATCGCTGCCCCACTTTATAATGTTCTTGTATAAATCATGTCGTTTGGTGTGGTTGGGGTTCGAGCCTCCTTTTAGATTTAATAATCTACTTGCTTCCATGTCATATGGCCGACTGAGGCTCCTATTTGGATAATAGCTCGCAACATATTTTGCTCCAGCGGGTGTTTTTAATGTTGGTGTCGTGCCAGATACTTCTGTCACTATTGTTTTTAATATTTCATGCTTACTGGAATCTACTCCAGCAATACCAGAAGATAAAACACCTGCACGATCAGCTCTTTGTTTCCACCATAAGCAATTTTGGCTCTGATTACTGTTTTGGGAGGCTCCTACTGGGGCATGCCCAAATTTCCAATTATATTTGTATTCTTCTATTCCTTTTAAAGAAGCTATTGGATTATGAGGCACAGTATCAATCGTTGGAAATTTGGTCCAATATTTATTTCTCTCCAAAACATGGCTTTCAACCATATTTCTTAATAGTTCAACGCTATTCGCTGATGCAGGTATTAGTTGTGCTATCATTAGTGTTACAGCGTCATCTATCCACTTATAATATTCAATAAATTTTTCTAAATCGAGGTCAGATTCGACGTTTCGGAAGAACATCTCTCTTAGCTTTTCCATTTTTTTATAATATGGACGATAACGATTAATGGGTTCACCAATAAGGTTGTTAAATTCAGAAACTGATGAGAAAAATCTCATCATTTCATCTGAAATAACTTGATACATGCTTTTTTCTATCGATAAAAGATGTTGTACATAAGTTGTCTCTCTAGTGAACTGAACATCATCTTGCCTATTCAAGATTTTTATCATATCATCGCTATTAACAATTTCTGGTAATTTTTGTTTAGCAGTTTGCACAAACTCTATGTCAATTGCTTGATCACGATAAGCCTCGGTAGAGACAAAAAAGTCGCCGCGGCCAGAATAGTTCTTCTCTAAAACAGGAGTTAATGTTCCATATTTTGAAACGTCACTAGATCCGGATGAAAAATCGTTAATAAGAAACTGGCCGTTAGCATCAGAACCCGTCAGGTTGTCCATGCTCCAGTTTAATATTAAAGTTTCAATTTGTGGTATTTTTGTACCTAAAAACCCACCTGCATCAGTTAGGTTAGAATTCTTTAATGGCTGAGTAACTCCATATGTATCAGAAAACCTACCATGTCCCCTCATCATATCGTTATCTAGGTAGCTATACCACGCCCGAACAGAAGAGACTTTAACATCGGATGGAAGCTGGACACTTCCAGTAAAATTAGTTCTTTTGGCGCCAATAAAAATTCTTTTTGGTGCTGAAAAGAATTTTGAAGCTTGTGAGAGGCTTATTGTACCAGACACAGCAAATTCTTCCTGTATTATATCTGATAAATAATTGTTTCCATATATTTCATAAGTGTAAGCTGAGCTAGCAGGGCTAAGAGAAGCACTCACCAAATTAGAAAACGTATTTTTTGTGGGCCTCAATCTAAAAGCCAAATTCCACTTCTGGTTGTCATATACACCTAAGTATTTCTCTGATTTTAAGGTAGAGAGGATGTCATTTGACGTCGAGGATACTAGCGAAAACAATCCGCTATTTTTATCTGTATCTGCTTTTTCAAATCGAAAATTAAAATTTATTGTGTCATCAGTAGCATATGATAGGTCTTCGTCAGATTCTTTTACTGCATGCATGCCGAAGATAGAAGAGTTTAAAGAGGGAAAAACTTGATGATTCACATCATTATACGCTCTTTTTGGAAAAATAACTTCTGCTTCAATTGTCATTGCGGCGCCGGACATTTGATTAGCAGATATTGCTGGGATATAAGAAATTGTGTTGTTGACAGACGGATTTTTATACTGATATGCGGTAGCAGAAAAGGCTCCTGCCCGGTTCCCTGTGGAGTCCATGCGTGTTTCAGAATCGTCAAAATCAATGAACTTTTTGCGTAAAGCTGTATTAACAAAGTTATCTTTTAATTCGTATTCATCATCTTTTGCATAAAGATTAAGCTTTACTAACTCCTCGTCAACACCAAAACACCTTAAAAAGTTTCTTAACGACTTGTAGGTTCCTTTCGATTTTTGTATGTATACAAGGTTGTTATATATGTTTTGATAAATTATATTTTTTACTTCATAAAGCTTCTTTTCAAAAAGCTTTTTTTCATCTCTATCTAAAAATTGAGCCAGGGCAGAGGCGTGAGCAAATAATTCTGGTGCATCATAGCCTCTAGATTCTAAAAGTCGTTCGGCAAAAGGCAGTGGCTTTTCGTATTTAGTATCATCTGGATAATTAATATTTCTTAAATTAGGCAGCTTTTCTATTTGCATATACAAATCGTCAAAATAGCTAGAAAGAATTTGCATTAAATATTTTAAATGATTAGATTCTGACTCATCCTCTTCTAAAATCCACCCTGGAACTGATTTATATAATGAAGCAGGATTAGTATGATCATGCATTCTGCCTATTTTTTTCTTATTTTCTAGTAAAGTAGAGACGTCAGGATGATAGGAATATATAATTGGATCTTGAAATTCTTTTGTTGCGGCAGAGGAGAGAACAATAGCAGAATTTATATTTCTGCAACCAGAAGAGTAGTTGATAAAAGTTCCATTAGAAATTCTTCCAGAATAATCCAATATTACAGAGTCTGTCGTGGACACTCCCGTTATTCCTTCGTTAAACTTGTAATACACCCCCAAATCAACCTTGTTGGTAACATCATCATATTTTACGTTGTCAGTGTTTGTGCCTCCGCCAATTTGATCACGGTAATATCTGCCAATTTGTTGTGCGTCTCTCTCTGTTTTCCAATATCTAAATTCATCGAAAGAAGTAGAAACTATGTTTCCCCAGCCGCGGCCGGCCAGACTGAGGCTAGTTCCCCTAGGTGATGCGAGGGCGCCCAGGGCGGCAATTAATTTACCGGATATAGAGTTAATTGATGAATCAGTTTGTTCAGATTGGTGTGTTCCGTCAACATAAAGTTTTGAATTGCCTTGCTTATAAGTAACAGCATAGTGATGCCACTTTCCATCCGCAACATCATCCAATCCAGTAGCGTGGGTGGCAGTATACACGTCAGACGACCCCGATTCTATTTTTAATATCAAGTGACTCTTTCCACTGCCAAGACCATAAGAATATATTCTTAAATTTCCATAATCATCCCCCGTTGATCCAGAAGCAGCAATATTGAATATATATTCATATTTTAAAACGTCTTCAGAAGCCCAACCATCTTTTTTCATCCAAAATTCAACTGTCAAACCCTTATCTGGGTCTATTTCAAGATTATTTGTTCTTTGACTAGCTGTATCATAGATATTTGTTTTAGAGGCACCTTTATGACTCGGCCCTGCTGTAATATTGCTCTTATAATCACCTTGCGTATCTGCATGTGGGCCGCCGGTAAAGTAAATATACTGAGGTGCACTACTGCTGTAAATATTACCCTCTTCAGTAGAGGTATATGTATGAGAAATACTATTAAAAGTAACAAATCCATTAGTTCTGGGATACTCATTTTCGAAAATAAAGATATCTAAGTATGTACCTTCGTTTTCCCATTCTAGTTTCTCTGCTCTAGAACCATCATAAGGATAAGTTTGATATATGCGCTTAACTGCAGTATCGTAATACTCTTCGGCTAACCCGAAGCGGGCAAAGTTAGAAGCAGTCGTAAAATCTACATCAGGAAAAAATCTATGTTTTCTTTTTGCATATGCGTCAATATATCTTACAGATTCAAGATCTTCGCGAATATTTTCTTGATTTTTCTTCTTTATAGATTTTAACGAATAACCTTTATCAAATAAATCTTTTATACCCATAAGAGAAACCCAGCCGTATTAGTTATTTTCAACCCTAAAATTAAATGTTTCTTCTTGTTTTCTCCAGCCATTTGAACAATAAAATAAGAATTTTATTCCGTACATGTAGCCTGGCTCCAACAATTTCATGTCTAAATCAAAATAACTTCCTGAACTATCATATGACATATAGGTGTGATTTGTTGAGCTGCCAGTAGAATTATTAATCATCTTATTATTATCAGCTATTCTGACTATTTCAAAAGAAGCGCTGGGAATGATTACATGTTGCATTTCTGTGCTAGCAACAGTATAAATTGTGGGGCTATAATTTCTTGGTCTTGTAAATACTCTAAATCTTGCTATTTCGTCTTTCGCATATTTTGATTTTAGATTAATTATTTTTGTAGTAAATTGTGTATAATCATCTGAATTAAGTACGGAAGTATTATTAAAGTTTTTAACTGATATCGTTCCAGTTTTGTATTCTCCTCCCACGCTTCCTGACCATACATCATGTATTATAGAAGAAGTTGTGTTGATTGAACCAGTAACCTTATAAACACCAGTGTTAGCCTTAGACGCAGTCAAAACAGTTAGTCTCGGTCCGGAAGGAGCACCGTTGCTAGAGGCATAAAGGTTAACGGCCAATGTTTCAGCACTAGGAATGTCGACTAGTCGGCCCCTAATATAGTTATATAAATATAGATTATTTAAGTTGTCTAAAGCCGGCGCGATGGATGAACTAGAATAAAAATTTCCCCTGTCGTCCATGACTCTAGAATCCCATCTAGCTTCAATAACCGGTTGTTTAAAGAAAAATTCACTAGATCTGGAAAAAAATCTTTTTGTATAACAACTTTTTTGTTGTCCGGATGGATTATGAAGTATTGCTCCAACAGTATCCCCCGATGAGTTAGAAACATAACCTTCAAGACTAGAGGTTAGAAAAACCCCAAAACCATAATTTGGTTTATTGTTGGCCAGCCACTCTTCTACAGCAGAAGAAACATCAAGTAAGAGATCTTCATCGCCATTTACAAATGTAAAAGTATAATTTGGCATAGTAGAACCAGAAACGTAAGGAGACGTATGATAATCACCTCCAACTGTTGTCCAAGCGCCGTCGCCGACAGTAAAAGCGGCTATTTTAAGAAGGTCACTCGCGGGTTCGAACCCAGTATTGGCTGCAAGGACATTTGCCACGTTTCCAGCTGTACCGGTGTCGTCCATGGTTAGAGTGATCTTAGTAGTTTCATCCGTTGTGATGGCCGCTGTGAGGCCAATCGTCCCGGCTGTTAGAACCGTGCCATTGGCTCCTCCGTTATATCCCACGGCGCTGTTTACAGTTCCATTTATAGCATCTACAACAGCTGTCGCGGCCTTGGCTGGTGTGTTTGCAGTATCTAACGCAATTCCAAAATTATTAGAACCGGCACCGGCGACTGCAGTATCAACAAAATTGAACACATGGGCGGTTGCGTCGCCGCCGGCGGCGGCGGGAACAGTCATTGTAAATGCATCATTAATAGCAACACCTGTGGTATCAATCGCGTCGATCAACGTGGCTTGTACAAAATTATTATTTGCATTCTTCCAATTCGAACCTTTGATATTATCTTTTGTTTTATCTGTGTAGCCTTCCATGTCCAAGCCTGAACCCTCTTGCCATGAAGAAGATACAGCCAAAACGTTAACAGTAAAGTTTTCTGGTAATTGCTCTGAGTGTTTTGCATTAAACATTCTTAAAAAGAAATTGACTTTCCCAGGTTCGGGTATTGTACCAGCTGCTCTATCAGATGATATTTTGTCGACAGGAAACTGTATCAGTATACGGGACAATTCGACTGAAGAAGTCGTGGCCAAACCATAAATTGAAAAAGTCTCTAGTATATCTGCTGCGCCCATGTTCGAGCCAGTTGCGCGGGTAGGTTTGTCTACTCCCTTCGCATTAGTTATAGTGTTGTCCAAGCTAGCAATATACTTTTTAATAGCCATTATTTAATAGTCCCTTCAATATCTAGATTTGGATATTTTAATTCATAAATAGTGTCTTCGGGAGCATATAGAATCCGGCCGTCGGCAGAGAGATAACCGCTTGCTTCAAGAGTTGAGTCGGAATAATTGCCTCCAGAAACATTTTCTATTTTTACATCTGTAACATCGACAATTTCATCCAGATTATTAAGCACATCATAAATTTTTGTAATATAGATTGGCTCTCCTATATCTAGTTTTTCCCTGAACATGTTTTGTATTTCTTTGATCGCCACAGTAAGCGCTTCATATTTATTTTGTGAATAATCAACCACAGCGACAAAGTTAATCTTTATATTAATAATTTTAGGGTCTAAAATATCAATTGTGTCGTTTATCATACGATAGTTATTGAGCCATAGCTTTAAATTATTTTTCAAAATTTGGTTGCTAATTACAAAATTTTCATTAGAATCTTCTGATAGCAAATACAAATTTAAATTTCTTTTAAAAGAATCATGATCTCTTATTATTTTTGCTCTCTTGACTCTGCCAAATTTAGCAGGCATCCTATAAACCAAGGCCTCATAGTCATTCGCTGTTACAGCACGATTTTGAGAGGCGAAAACATCATTAACGCGCTGTCTTAATTCTTTAGTTGTTGGCAAAGAAACATCTCCTAGAATTGGCTTTTCGTTTGTTGCCTCAATACTGTCCCTTACCAAATTAATTTTACTAGCGACTATAGCATTTTTACCAAAAACAAATAATGGCTCAGACACCTTGGTTAGCCCGTTGGTTGCTACGTTAGTTTTATCAACTGTGTTTGTTCGATACACAATTCTTAAAGTAGTGTTCGCAGGAGAAATGCCAAATTTATCCGTTTCTAGAAGGTTTGATGGGTCAAAGGATGCATCATTTTCGTATGCGCGGCCATGCATCTTTAAAACGATGTTAGATGGATGAGTTATATTATCAGTTTTTAAAGAAGATTCAGAGCCGTAACCAAATTTTACAAAAATTTGCCCAAATTTATTAAAAGTGATAAACCGTCGGGGCACAGATGTTGCAACTATCTTTTCCGGAGCGTGTTTCCTTGTGCCGACATCTTTGTTTATCACCGTCCTGAATACTGTGTCTTGTGATAAATAATCAACTTCATAATATTCATGCCCCTCGGAATCAGTTATAGATACTATCTCCGTAATATTTGGGTCTGTCAGTGCAATTGACAAAAATCTAGTAAAATTACCAACATTAACAGTTTGTTCGTTAAGTTCTCCAGACATAACTCTTCCATATGCCTTTACAGCATATGAAACAGAGGCGCCGTCGCCCGTATTTGAAGTGGCAGTTACAATTTCATTATCAGGATTTGCAAAGTCCACATTGTCTATTAAAGTAAATATCTGACCCGACAAACTGGAAAATTTAGTTCCGCGTACGAGTATAGGTAAATAGTTAACATCTGGATCTGATCCATCCGGAGTAACTGGTGCTAAGATGAATAAGGACACCACTCCAAAAGAGTTTGCTTTTAATGGTTGTTTATAGCCAACTTGTTCACCGTGTCTTAGTATATTATTGTATTCTATAGCAGTGTCTAAAAATGATTCATTAGCTTGATAGTCTAAATAAAAGGACAATACATCTCCCACATATGAAACAGTATCTAACATGAGAGAGCCAAATGACGCTTCTGAAAAGTCTTGAAAAACATTAGGGTAATATCTTTTAGTATAGTTTACTAAGCTCTCTTTTATGGAATTAAAATCTCTATCAGTGTATCTTATAAGTTTTTTATCTTTTTTAGACATGTTTTAATTAATATCCTCCTTGGTTAAGACCAAGCTGGTAGACAAGTTCAAGTTTGGTATGTCGTATATAATCGTTACAGATAAAATATTTGAATCGTTTAAATAATCTTGATCTGTATTAGTATCAAACTGTACTCGAAGGTTTCTTAAAAAAGGCATATATTTTCTTATTTGATTATCTATTTTTTGTCTCATACCAGAAATACTATGTTTTCTAGGCTCAAATAAAAAGTGACGCATTCCAACCCCAAAATCAGGATTCATCATTTTTTCTCCTGGCGCCGTTAAAAGAAGATTTTTTAAATTTTGTTTTATTTCTTCTTTATATTCAGTAATAAGAGAAAAATGTCCGAACACTTCATCTTTCATCAAAGGTAGTCTTGGTCCTATAGCGCTCATTTTTGTCCCCTAAACATATTTTAGACAGATTCTCAAGTGCACTTATAAATAGTTAAAGGATTAAAATCATGCCAGTAATAGACTTAAAGATAATCATCACAATTTGGATCGTCGTCACCAAAAAACTCATCATGCTGATTTTGTTCCCATTGATCTACGAAAATTAATGCAAGATATATCATGCCAGGTATAGTGCTGGATGGCCCTCCGGGCAAGGGTGGAGGCATAATACCGCCGCCCCATGGCATCATAGAGGGGATCATTGCAGCCCACAAGCCCGGCAATAAGTACGGAGATGCAAAAACTTTTCTTAATTCTTCCTTTGCTTCTGCGATGCCCTCTTCCATATTTTTAATTGTCTTCATAACATCAGTTTGAATCGATTCTTTTTTCTTCTTAGCTTTTTTATATTCTTTTTGAGCGTCTTGCAGCTTTTTCATATCGGCAGCCATCTTATCCCACTTTTCACGAGCTGTAAGAGAGCCATCAGTGGTCGGCTCACTATCCAGCTTGTCAATCCAAGGAGGTGTGGTCAGCTCCAAGACCCAGGTATCAAATGATTCCTCGACCTCAATCTCGATATAATCTTTTAGGCTATCAGCTGGGTTAGGCATGATTGGCGGATCCGCGTCTAAGTTGCCAGGATCAAATACGACCGTTGAATACATGTCGATAGCTGACTTCGCCGCGACCGCGACGCCGGACATGGTGCTTTCGATAGTTAACATGGCCATGTCGGCAGCTGCGATTGCGGCCTGTGCTGACTGTTTTGCAATCCAAACTCCAGATTCTAAAGCAGAAATAATAGCTTGTTGTATAGCATTGGCGGCCATAATTATGGCTTTAGCCAATGCAATTGCGGGGTCGGTAACCTCAACAAACCCTTTAAGAATTAATAAAGAAGTTCGTATTATAATCCACAATATTATGTTTGACATATTTGGATCTTGCGCCATCGTGTCTGGCATATTGGCCGGCATTTGATTTTCTAAGAAGTCGGCAATTGGTTCAGGAATAAACGTGTAATCCAAAGAATTTTCTATTCCTTTCATAATCTGAAATAAGGTATTTTTTGTTCCCCGCAAGACGTCTGTTGGTTCCTTAATAAATTTAGACAAGCTATCTCCGGCCATGGCGAAAGACAGAGACATATAGTTTTTCATTGGAAATAAATGATTATACATCAATTTAAATTCTGGTGTTTCTTTCAACTCAGTTATCATGCTTTGAGCTAGATTTTTATAAAAGAATTGATGAAAATTATTAGTTAAGTGTTTCATTGCGCCGGCATTCGTGGCCTTTAACATTTCTTGTAATTGCTGGCTGTCAGTAAGAGTCAACCCAGGAATATATGGACCTAAATCTGTTTGTTCGATTCCCGTTGGTGGAGGTGGGGGTGGTTTAGGTGTGATTTCCGTAACCGTGCCGGTGCCTTGCTGATCCATACAATAGCCAGAAAGTTTTTCATCCAATTCGTATATATAATCTGGATGTAAATGTCTACATGCTAGATTTGAAAGAGCGGCTAACTCGTCTTCACTAAAATTACGCAAGACAAGGCGTTGTGTCCACTCCCAATCGAATAGAGTCGCCGAGTCGTGCTGCCAGTAGTGCGGAATAATTTCCTTCATCTCTTCCTTCTTTTTCGCCGTGTACAGGCTGAGCATGCCGTATGCCGGGTCGTTCAACATCGTCACGAGGGCCTCGTCGGTGAGGATGAGATGCCATGGGTCGACGCTCCCGTCCGTCGGCAGAGAGAATTCATCTTCTGGGGTAGCAGGATCGTCCGGAGTAGTGCCTTCAGTGTTTTCTACGTGCCAGGCCTGGTATTGTTTTTTATAGAAGGCACTGAATTCCGGATCTTTTTCCGTAAGAGGCTCGTCAAGGCCTTGAAAATCCCACTCATGTCTATGCACATAAACTGCGATATACTCTGGATAGTCTCTTGGTGTATACGACGGATAGTTACCCCAAATCGGATTAACCATATAATCAAATTTCAGCATCGGGGAATATTCGCCCGAGGGAAGATCTTCAACATATCCCCATCCGGTGGGATCGTTGTGTTCATCGGTCCACCATTCCGGGGATTTGCATCTGTCAGAGTCTCCTAGAGTGTATGTCCATCGACGATCGTTGATGATACCCCTGGGATTATAACTAGAGGCATCGGGCGCGGCGTTCGGGGGCGCCCACTGGCCGCCGACGTCGAGGGTGCCGCCGCCGCCACCCCACTCCGGTTCATCGTTCTCTTCTTCGGGCCATGAAGCGTTGTTAACCGGGATGGTCTCACCGAATTGGACGCCGATGTGCTGTTTGTAACCATCAGCGAAAACATCCGAGTTGAGCAGGCCTTTATTTCCATTAAAATATTCAAATAATTCCTTGCTAAATTGTGGAGCTAGTCTTATAATGAGTTTCGCTTGGTCGTACCTGAGTGCTGCTTGATTCCATTGTTCTTGTGTAATCGGGGACGAGTTCGGATCCGTGTTGACGTCAAAACCATGGCGGTCAACACAGTCGGATTGTATGTATTGATCTGAATAAGCGCCTGCATCAAAGACCGATCCGGGCTCGGGCGAATCCGGATGGGGTTTACCTTCTTGCCAGCCAGAATCAAGGTCTTTTTTAGAAAGTATTTTTTCAGACTTGGCTGCTTTCGTCTCAGGGCTGATCTGTGGGAAGGAAAGATCTGTGAGCGTTTCTCCAAAAAGAGCGTGTGTGCCCTCATCATAAATACCTAATTTCTCTAAAGAAATTAAAGTATTGTTCTCGCCAACCAAAAAAGAATATGCATTTGGAACAGATACAATGTTCCTCTCAATTTCAACAACGGGTATTTGTAGTTCATCACAAATTTTAAATTTTGCCTCAGGGTACTCAGCAGTATCCCACTGGCCATTTTCTGGGGGAGCGTCAACATAATATGGCCTATGACTAAAGAATGTTTTACTGCTCTTTAATCCCCAAGCAGGTACAGGATGAGTACCCAAAGTATCGGGTTGGCCATGCCCAAATGAATTTCTCATAAACTCTTTTAAGTCTAATTCAGGGATAGATTCATCTACTGACAAAGTTGTGGAGTAGCTAAGCCGTATGCCAAACTTGATCTCTTTGAAAAAGGGCTCAAAACCATACTTTTCATAAAACGGCTTCATTGTATCTGCAAAGTCAGTATAAAGCAGCTTTAAAAATATCTCGCTATAAAAATTACTCCAAATAGTAAGCGGTATATAATCATATATGTAAGCACTAAATATGTTGTTATTGCGAGTAGCGTTCATACTTTCAAAAAAGGCTTGAGCATATTCACCAAACGGTATATGTATTATGTTATGTGGATTCGCGCATGGCTCGATAGAAATATTGCCGCCGGCATTTTCCTGGTATAAAGTAACTTCATACTTGCTTTGATTTTGTGCTATTTCTTCAGGAGTCCAGTCGACCACCTTGACATAAGGTTGAAAAGTTATATTTCCAAAATTACCGTTGAACGCATTGCCAGATTGGGTATGCTTATACATTTCTTTGTTAAATCCGTCGGCGCGTCCTAATTGTGTTATCATCAAATCTCTAATTTTAATATATTCTGAATATTGATGATGTGATTTATCGCCTAAATTGCCAAGGGCGCGGAGTCCATAGTTGTGAACCGTTTCGTGAAAATCACGACGACCATTGATTATAGAGGGCTCAACATATTTAAGAAAAGGCGTTGAATAATCGCACATTGGGCCTTTTTCTTCTGGTGGCATATACGGGTTGATGACAGTCCAAGAGCCGGCGGTGTCCTCGTCGGCCGGCATGCCGGCGCCGTCCATGTCACCGGGCTCGGGCGGAGCCGGCACGACGTCGGGATCCGGCGCGACGCCCACGACGTCGGGATCCGGCGCGACGCCCACGACGTCGGGATCCGGCACGACGCCCACGTCAGCGGGACCTGTTACAAAAGCTTCTGGTTTCCCAGTATCAAAACCACAGGTTCCTTCGTAATAGTTGTAAGGCAAAGAATGAAAAAAGTTTTTTGATTTCTTCTTTTTTACAATAGGAGTCTCATTAAACCCGTACATGTTAATATGTCTTTTAGCGTAGGTAGGTGTGTGGTCTGCAAAAGATACTCCCCTCCATTCGACGTCCGTCGTGAGGCCTAGTTGAGCGGGGCTAGTGAATTGAACTGGCTGGCCGAGGGGGGCAGCTTCGTAGCCTCCAGCAGGCATGCCTGTGTAGGGAAGCTGGGCGCCCTGTTCGTCTTCTCCAGGAACAAGTGTCAGAGGGCCGTCCATTTCTGGAGTATAAAGGTGTATCTCTCGGCCGGCGGGGCCATAAAGATCCTGTATTTCTCCAGAGCCGTAATTTAATGTATATATGTTTTCATGGAAACGAACGTCAACAACGTATTCGTAGTCACCCATGTGATATAAATTTTGAAATTTAACTGGATTTACAGTTATATCATCGTTAACTTTATCCTTGTATTGAGTATAAAAGTCAGTATCTGAATTCATTAAGATATCTAATTCTAAATCTGTGCTAATGGGGTTGCCATTTCTAAATATTCCATCAACAGGATCAACAATTATGTCATATATTTTTTTGCCCTCATCCGCTATCATATAGGCTAGCGCGCTTCGAACCTTCAACTTCTCAGCTAATTCCTCTTCAGACTTAGTTCCTAAGGTTTTTTCTACTATATCTTTAGCATATATACCTATTCTATCAAGTACACTATATTTCGGAAGAACGTCATCGGGGCCGCGGCCTGGTCTGGCAAGATGCTTTTTCAAATCTTTTTCGATATTACTAACAATAATATTAACCATAAAATCTGTTTCAAAAACATTTTCTAAATTAAAACTATCCCATGCTATAACGCTAGCTATATACATTTCCAATGTATATATTTTTACTATTAATATTACAATACCCTGCAACAATGCCATACGTACAGCATTTTCTTCAAAGCTGTTTTTTTCATAAACATCCCTGCAGAGAGATTTATTATAATATTCCATTATATCTTGCTTTGCCGAAGCTATTTTAAAGAAATCTGTGTTTAATTTTTCCTCATCGATGTTGGACATTCCCAGCTGTCCAAAAATGTTTAAACAAGCTTCAGAGATATTTTTATTACCCTTGCCTCCTGATTTTAGAACTCTATCCCAAAGTTGTTTCATAAACCCTCGTTCATGAAGGCGCGATCTTTTTAATTTAGCGAACATTTGGTTAGAATATGCATATTGTAGAGAACTAAATCCATGGGTTGATAAAACAAAATTTAGATTCTTTTTCATGTCCTCCTTGTTTGGGGCACCTGAAATGACCTCGCCGCCGGCTTTATACCAAACGGGATCCGAGTACTGTTCATATTTTTCGAAAAACTTATAAGTCATCAGCTGACCAAACACTTGCGCCTTAAAGTTTAATGGCTCCACTGCATAAGAAAAATCTTTACGCGGAGTTTGAGCGTCGTGTGGCACAGGTACAACAAAGTTCGAACCTTTGCCCTGGAAAACAGGCCCATAGTTTTCTGAAATTTTTGATACAGGAACTTCTACATTGCCATAAATTTTCTTTATTAATTCTAATACATCGGACTCGACATCTTTAGTCGAGTTGTAGTCATATAAAGCATTTTGTACCGAAGTATCCCTAGCTAACGGACCGGGTGGCACATCGTAATCTTCAATTTTTGTTAGTTTCCCTTTTAAAACTCTAAATGTATCTTTATAGAGCCCTATTTGAGGCAGCAGAGAATCGCGATCGATACCTAACATATTTTGATATACCAGACTGTCTTCACTAGTTTCAATTTTTAAGGAATTGACCAAAGAAGAGAGTTCTGATTCATCCGTGTCGGTTAATTTACTAGTGAAAGTATCAAATATTTCTTGTATTTTTTGACCTGAATCAAATCCTGTAGTGCCGTTAACGCCGGCGACATCTTGGAATATTTGTGTAAAAGGCAAATCAAACTTGAGTATGTTAGGATTATAACTATCATAATTATAAATCGACATTTTTACATATTCACTATACGCCTGTGTTTGACCCATAGTTGGAGTTGTATCTTCAGCTGTTAGATCTGGGTCGATCAAGTGTGGGTTGTCATCGCTAAATCCTAATACTTGAGGAAAAAGATCAGTGTTAGATAGATATTCATATAGTTCTTCATTAACTGGATCTCTAGCAGCACTAAAAAATTCAGCCATGTCCTTTGGGCTTTGTGCAAGTATACTTTCAGGGTCTATAAAAGTTTGTTTAAAGGTAACATATAATGGGACCATCTGGCGACCATTAAATATATCCGGCGCGAAAGAGGAGGGTGACTCGGCCCAGTCGCCGCCGAATTTGGAGGAGGTCTGTGTCAAAAGGACGCCGTCGACATAAGCGCCGGGAAATTCAGGGTATAAAAATTCTAATCTTTCATCTGTAAGTCCTATGGCCTCGCCGAGAGTAAGTTCCATAAACGCATAAATTAAGGCTTTTGGGGCACCTTCGCCCTCGTCGTCCCAGAATTCCACGTCGTCGCTGACACCCTCGTCGTATTCATGGCCCATTGTGACTTCAAAATCATAATTATCGAATGTCGGGGGATCTTCCGCGGCCGCTGCGTCCTCAGGGGCGTGGGATCCTTCCGCCGACAACAGGTGATCCTCGGCGTATCCCAGCAAAGAGAACATGCCGGGAGATCGCTTAAGAGACTCAGCATATTGGGCCCACGTGCGCCAGCGGCCGGCGCTGAGAGGAGTGCCCGGGTCATTGTAATTCTCCGGCGGATTCTCTCCAGAGAGCTGGGTGGCGCTGGATCCACCGATATATGTACCGAATTCAGACCATTGAGAGGGGTCTGTGTCTGATAATGAGGGGCTGCCGCCGCCGGCGTCAATACGGTCGAGTGTATCCATATATTCATAGTGTAGGTCCCCTAACGGAAGACCTACATACCAATGAAACATGAACATCCAGACATCTGGATCTGGATGTATAAGTTTTAAGGGCGTATGAATAGAATGAGATTTACGCAAGAGTCGTAGATCCCGCTTTTTTTGCCAAAGATTTGGTAGATTCGGTGAGTGACCTTGTTTTTGGCCTGTCCATAAAGGATTTTTTATATGTGTCAGTTCTAAGAGCATCTCAGATAAAGTTACATCTTTTATAAGAGAATTAAATTTTTCATATGTGACTCTGCGTATTCTTTCATACGCGTCATCATTATCATTTAAATAATCAATAAATTCATGCGGATTTTCTGTGCTAATAGCTTGTTCTGCAGGAGATCCAGGTGATGGAGGATTAGAACTTGCATAAGAGGTTAACAACAAGTTTTGTGCAATCGACAATTTGATATTACCTTCGCCTTTGGTGGATCCTTGCGGAAAAAGGTAGAAGCTTGGTTCTTTAAGAAGTCTAAGAAATGTTGCTGGTTTAAAGAAATTGTGTGTTTGAACATCGTTTTCAACCTCGGGATGGGCTTCAATATACCTTTGATAAATTCCTCTTGTTTCTTCATTGGTATAATAGCGGTCGACGCCCATATTGGTGAGGGTCGCGTCACTCCACACATCCCGGTAGTTCGCATTTAGTTCCTTAGGCGAGTTCGTAATATAGTACGGCACATTGCCGGTGCCTCCCCCGGGGCGCTCCCATGCGTCTATTTCTTGTTTGGTGTAAGTGTCTTCTTGGATTAAAGAGTTCAGTTCGTCATCTGTAAAAGAAAAACGATAGTTACCATAACTCATACCGGCGGTACCGTAGATAATTGGATATACTGGCATCTCTCTAAAAATTTCAGCGCGGTCGGCTGCAGGAAAAAAGTTCAATGGACCAATATACGCGATTGCCCTTCTTTGAGAAGGTTTTACAACGAATTTTTTCATCAACTCATGAGCCTCGATCATTTTATGAGGGTCGGTGATGGCCAAGACCGCGCGAGGAGGCACAGCAAAGTACATTATGGCAGTTAAATCTTGGATTAAAGATCCTTTAACATTATCTAGTATGTTGTCAGTGATCATGTTCATAGCGTTAGTTACGCCAGGTGGGGCGGCGAAGCCACCAGTCTCACACATATCAGGAAGGCCCCTTAAGGCTCCGTTTATCCCATCTGCAAATAAAGCAGGGGCATGGCCGGCGATCTTGCCTATTAACGCGCTCAAGTCTGAATCGATCTGTTCATTTGCCTCGTCTTCTGTCATGCCAGCTTCTTGGAGTGAGATAGCTCTTCCTTCTCTATCATAAAAGGCGGTGCACACATCACTAATCATGGGAGAGGAAGGTGTCAGACTATCACATGCTAAAAGATCTAGATTTATGTTGTTTTCCTCAGCTTTTTCTTTTAAAGACACAAACATAGATTTTATGTCACTCATAGAATCTAGGCTCTTCTTAATTTTTTCGCTGCTTATATTAATAGCATCTATTTCGGTTAACCCAGGATTTGACATCATAAGAGAATCAGCGGCATTTTTAATTAATGTTTCTCTCTGTTCTCTAATTCTTAATAAGAGACCATATAGTGTCTGTTTTGACGCGGTACCATTTAATAATTCACACAATTGGCTAGGAGACAAACTATTCAACAGATCGTCCATCAAGCCGGACAATGCTGGAAAAGGAATTCCGCCTGCAAGATTTGGCGTTTCGTTTTGTAAGAGAGAATTAATGCCCGGTATTCTTAGAGAAGGCGGAGGTTGGCCAGGTGGATTTGGATTTGTAGCTAATCCGTCTTCTTCTTCCTCTTCTATACATTTTAAGAGGGCATCTTTAATAACCAAATTTAAAATTTGAGATAAAATAGCTATTATTAATGAGAGCATCATTTCTAATAATTTTTGGCCATAGTCGCCCATATGGGTGTCTGTGGTTAATTTATCGGGCCACTTAAAGTTCGGCAAGGGAAAAGAAAACTTTCTTTTCAACGCATCTAAGAAATCATCCCACCAATCTCCGATTCCGCCGCTAAGGAACCCAAGAGGGTCTTTTAATAAATCCTCAAGACCCTCTAGTATACTACCAACCAACAATTCACACATTTCTTGCAAATTAATTATTGATAATATATAATCAAGCCAGTCTTCTGCATCTTGTAAAGTGGCTCCGAGTTGGCCGCTTCCAGTAGCCTCTGCCAAATCACTGCGGAGCTGCTGAAGCGTTTCTGGAATTGACTCAAAATGTTTGCCAGATGGCTTCAAATAGCCACGATATACTAGTTGCCCCTCAATATCTTGTTTAGTAAAGCCTTGTTCTAATAATCTTTGTCTTTCATCCTCAATCTCAAGCCACGTGTATGTTCCACCTATAACAACCTGTTCTCCGTAAATCGAGCTTAAAGCTGAATTAGAGGTATTGGTAAACTCGTTTCCAGCTGGAAACATAAGATATCCAGGCATATCATCTATGACACTTTTTGGTCGGTCGCCAGGCACCAATTCAATGACATACCCTCCCTGCTCTAGAGCGCTAATCATAGCTATAGTAGTATAATTTAGCCAGGATGGAGGAGAAGTTATGTCTTCAGTCTCTAGCATCATAGACATGTAGGTGGCGATAGGGGCATTTTTAAATGACTGGTCTATACTAATCGGATCTTGTGTTGGGCTATTGCTTACTGCTCCAATAAGATCTTGATATCGCTCAGGATCTCCGAAGGCGCCGGCTAATAAGGCCTCCTCCATTTTGCCAATTCCCATTTCTTTTATTAATTCTATAAGAGCTGCTCTACATATACCCTGAGCAGTTAATTCTATACCAAGTTTAGATTGTATACATAATATGATTAGAGCAATAATACCCTCAACGTCAATTAAGCCCAGCAAATTTTCATATATCCATTTAAGTTGCCATGGCGGCCACGCACTGCCTTCTTGCGGGCCAACCGATTCCAGTCCTTTTGACTTTTCTTCTAATGCTTTTCTTGTGGCTTCTGGGTCTGATGCTGGTGTGGACTTTTTAAATTTTTTAAAATAATGATCTCCACATTTATTTTTTACTTTCGCCATCAATATTCTTTGTTCTTGTCCCCAAACATTAGTTGCTGATTCTAATTGGGTTATCCACTCATCGCAGCACTTGTCAAGATCTCCATCGGGGCATTCAGGTGTGGGTTCTTCTTGGGCGCCTGCCGTCTCGTCTGTGATTTTCACAGGCGGAACTGAGTAATTCAACAAGAAGTTAATCCAATTGGCTGGGCCGCCACGAGCTGGAGCACCGCCCATTGCAGACTTGAATCTTGGGTTCGTAATAGTGGAGTGTGATAAAAGAAAATGAAGTGCCATAGAAGGATATACACCTTCAAGGCTCCTTCGCAAATCAGACAATCCAATCCTCAATGGGACCGCGCTTCTTCTAATTTCTTCTTCTGGCCCAGATGCCTCATCACTAGTAATATACGGATCAAAATAAAATAGGTTAAAATCTGTAGTTAATGTATCTTTGTCTTTTAACTTTTTTGGATCAGGCGAAAATAAAACATAAGAAATAGTTTCTCGCACACCTTCGCCTACGACATCATTGTCTTTTATACCAATTTGTATTATATGTTTGCTACCATCATCAGAGTCAGGATTGGTTATCGATGCGGCGGCTTCTACAATTAAATTTCCAATATAATCTTGATTCGTTGCTCGTGGAAACGCCTGCCTCCTTAAAAAGTCTGCCAAAAGAGTGGGTAAATCACCAACGTCACCGGAGCCGGCTAGTATTTCTAAAACACGATCAATTTCGAACTCTTGGTCCGTGTCGTCAAACACAGTTCCAGAATACGAAGCTATCTTTGGTTTTACTTCATTTAATGCACTTTTTAAATCATTGCATATTTCTTTTACCTTATTCGCGTACATTGCAACTGCAAAGTTTTTTCCATTTAGAAAAGCAGATTCAGTTGGAGAATTTGGATTGAAGTCGGCTATATATGGTCTTCTCGTGTCGGGTAGCGCATCAATATATTCTACTTTTATCGCAAACAATGCTTTTTGATTACCAGGACTTGTACTACTCGTATTAACTCGCGAAGCTGCAAGAACAAAATGATCTTTATAGAGACGTTCGTAAAGTGCGGGGTTTATATGATCCGTTTCTTTGCTAAGATAGCCCAACAAACTTTCCCATGCCTTCTCTTTAGCTGATTCAATTGTTGCTTTTGAGGCGACAATTTTATTTTCATTAGACTGGGATGCGCCGGAGCCAAGATCTGATTCAGACGGCCTTCTAGAATCTGAAGAAACAAAATAATAGTATCCTTCTGAGCATCTTAAGGAAGGAGACTCAGCAATGGTCGCTTGATCGATAATCTGGCCGGCTTTCCAAGTTGGTAAAGTGCCGCCCATCCCGCCCGGGCGCCATTTATAATATGAAAGCTCCACTTGTCCTGGGAGCATGTATAACCAGTTTTGATTACTAACAGGGGCTATTTTTCCTACCGCAGAAGGCACACTGTCTTCAACTGCCTTAATGCTGTCATTAGAGACGACAACCTTATCAGAAATTAATGGATCGGGCGGGGCTGCAGCTTTTTTTCTTAAATATTCTGGCCTAGTATATAATACACGAGTATGTTCCCTGGTAAACTTTTTTAGACGGCTAGTCCAATGATCAAGCGCGCTTGAGCTAAGCGTCATCTTTTCTATCCACTCTTGATTCGTGCCCAAAGTATCAATTACAAATCCGACCCACACACCTGTCAGGCTACTGACTATTTCAGTTACACACACCGACATCCCTTGTGGAAGTATTACACCATGATTGTAGTTCCATTTTTCGGCGGACGGCTTAAAAAGTTCTCCATTGTTTTTTAAATAACTAAAATTTTCGTCATTCCAATCTTTTACACTTTCACCATCTAGATCCTTTTCGTCCCATGGAGAATAACGAACTGGTAAATAATATCCATCGTCGTCTTCAGATTTTTCTCCATCAATCAAAAAGCCAATATAGTGTGTTGATGTTACAGCCTCTCCGGATGGGGTAGTAATAGGTATAATGGGCGCCACTCCTAGAGATGCCTCTAGAACTGTGTCAGTCGGTATTGGTCCAGAAGATGCGGGATCGACTGGTGGCGGAGGTATGTCCACCTTTGTTGTGAACCCAAAGCTATCTAATAATAATAAATAACTCGCTGCAGCCTCAACTGCTTTCGTTAAAAGAGGTTCTAATGTTTCTGGATCGGGTGAAGTTCCGAATGTAAAATATTTTTCGACAAGATCGTCTGGTTGCGTCATCATCTTGTTTTCAAGAATAACTTTGATATCTTCTAAGAAATTACTTACTAATTTGCCGCCTACTTTCTCATGCCACAAGTCGGTGTCGAGGCACGTATCTCCGTCGACATGCAGGAGGTCGGGATCGCCAGAATCCCAGCCGGCTGTCTTCTCCGGAAAGTCGGGATCCTGATAGAAATAAATGTCATTGTCGAGCAGGCCCGTTTCAATATATTTTGCGCCACCGTCGATTGTTCTATTATAATAAAATTGATACATATAACCAATTTTTTTAGCCAAATCTGCTGCAGCACCATAATAAAGTTGTTTTTCTGCGGACTGACCTGATATAGAGTCTGGTAAGTTTGATATTGGTTCTGCTTGCGGGGTGGGACTTACTTCAACTCCAAAAAAATTATAAAAATCAACAAGCCAAGACCATAAGTATATTAGCCCATCATCATGAAGCTCTTCAGCTACATTCTGAAAATTCTGAAATTTTTGTCTCTTTTCTTGTATTGATGCTGCCGGCATTTATTTACCTTTAATTAACTTTATTGTTTTCACTATTAATGTATGAATCACCACTGTTAACCAAGAAGTTTGCTTTAACTCCTTGCAAATTGGTAATATGTTTTAAAACAGATAATTCAGTGTTCATCATTGTATCTACATCGCATTGTACGCCGCCCAGAACTACTTCTGCGGATGGTAGATCTTTTAAAGCAAAGAACGGGGAGTGGTGAGTATGTTTCATTGTTGCCTGATTCATTTTCATTTGATAGTGAACATACGCTTCAAATATTTCGCAAAGAGCCTCAAGGTTTTCTACTATAATAGTTAGTGCCAATTCTAGATTATTGCCCAAAACCATTGGTTGTAGGTTTTCAACCTTGTTCATGGCTATTATTTCTATACCATGTTTTCCTAAGATACGGCCGCCTTGGGAATTATATTCATCTGTTCCTGTTACCAGCCTTAGGCTTTCCCTTCCTATTACTCGAATATTGTCTGCCTTCATAGCAATTGCAGATTTAGCACCGTATTTTCCTATTTCTCTTTCTTCCTTGTCTTCATTTGAGCCCCAGGCGCGACCTTCAGCTCGGCGTCTGTTTTTGTTAGGCTTTGATTTGCCAAATTTACCAATACCAAAATTTTTGTCAACATCAGTTTTTTGTGAAATATAAATTCTAGCCGCATCAACAAAAAAATTAGGATTCGTTATAACTGAGCGCTCTTGTGTCTCTGATCCGGCTTCACGAGCTTCTACTTCTTTAGGACAGGCGCCGCCCATGCCGGCCACTATATCTATTGCATCGCATTGTGTATGCCCATAGCCGCCATAGCCTGTTTCTGGGTTTCCAACACGATCATTTCCAAGTATAATGAAAGCATTATTGTCTCTTTTTTCTTTTAAAAGATCGCCAAGAGACCTTTCTGATTCCGTCATATAGCGGTCGACCATAGATTGCGTGCGCATAGAACCAAACACCCCACCAAAAGCTGATGAATTTAATTCACCACCAAGAGATTCTATAGCCTCTTTTCTTTTTGCAGACATACCACAAGTATCTCTAGCCTTTTTATTTGTTTTTGCTACGGGGGCATCAGTACTTGTTGTAGATGCTGTAATGTTTTTCATCTGCTCGTAGCGACCCGCGCCGCCGGAGGCTATTTTTGCATCAGGGCCAGATTTTAGACCAAGTTTTTCTAGTTCTGGATGATCACCAGATGAAATAGCCAGCTCATCTAGTATATCCGGATCGTCTGACTGAGATTTAAAATCACCATTCTTGAAAGGATCGTTTTTAGGATCGCCGATCGGATTTCCATTAATAGTATCTTCAGGGCCGGCAGCCAACTTTTGTGCGTCAACGTATTCTTGAGCCTTTATAGGGTCAGTTGTATTATAAGAATCTAATACCTGGCCTTTTTCATCAATCACGTCAAAGCTGTAATAAGTTTTATTTCCAGCCCTAACTGTGCTAGCTGATACATCAGTCGCCATTAAGCGCTCCCTTCAATTTCTGCCCACTTAATTATCGGGTCTCCGGCATAATATTGAAAATGCATATGATTATCAACAGAAGATATTGGCCAAGATATAGCATTTATTCTTGCGACCACATCGGGAATACCATATATAGCTGCTATTCTATTTTGTTCAGCATTGGACCAGCTAATTGGTGCGTCGTGTCTAAAATCGATACCCAGAAGTGTAAAGCCTGTTTTTCTTCCTCTGTACCGCTTTCTCATGAAAAAAGAATTACCCCATTTCATGCCACTTTTTTCACAAAAAGTTAACAACCATTGTACTGGGTTAGCATCGTATGGGACAATCGGAGAATCTCTGGCCGACTTCATTATTTTAATATATTCGTCTTCCAAATCTCCTCCGGGCTCGTAAGAATCTTCAGCCCATTCCCACCATTGCGCCGTTCTTAAATCTTTTTCAAAATAACCCTCATATGCATTATCTTTGTATCTAGATCCCGAATCAAGAAGAGCATCCCCGCCTCGCCACCAAGGTGTAGGATCATAATACAAGACACCCAAATCATACAGCTCTGCTGTATACCTTTCAACAAAACGAGGGGTCCACAAACCAGTGAATACGCTACATATTGGATCGCCGTCGTCGCTATAACCCGCTATAGGTGAATCTATGTTGATGCCCAGTCCGAAAGAGTTAATCGAGACACCAGACGGGTATGCAGTAACTCCCTGGTCTGCCTTCTTATATCCCGCAATTCCAGAAAATATTCTGAAAGGAACATATCCTGAAACGTTACAGGCCGCTTCCCACGCATTGCTTATCTTTTCTGCTATACACGACCAAACTGGTGGGCTTGTTCTATAGGTTGTTGAATTTTTTATAGAACGAGTTTTATATTTAAAAGTTTTTGTTTTAAATCTTGTAGGTTCAAGAATATCTCTTAAATCAGTTTTTGCAGTTGAAAACCTGTCTGCAGAGTTAGGAAATAGAGTAGCTTTGTTGGGTGTCCATGGAATCGCGGCCTTTAATTCTTGATAGTTGGAAGCTGCAGCTAAATTTTTTCCTACACAAGGTTGCACATCAAAAGTTAAATAAGGCGGCATCGAGGCCCTTGCAAAAATTGTTCTTATAGATCTCGGCGAAGGACAGTTCGGATCAGAGGGGGTCGTATCTCGGGGCTCGATGGAGTCAATAGTATTTTTTATTCTGGCCTCCATTATTCCTAAAGCTTCTTCCTCTCCTATATGCGACAGTATCGTAACATATGCTCCCGGCGCTTCGGTGTCTTCAATATTTTTTGACAGTCCAAGCCAATAATTTCCAGCACTTGGATTAGTAGGCAATACAGAAAAAACGCTATCTAACATATTTGAAGCTTTCTTCATGTTAAATTGTCCTTCAGATGCGGCCGAGCCTATAGCAGTTTTAAAACCAGGAACCACAGTGCTAAAATGATCTTCGTCTTTATTGAGTTTTTGGATTTCTTTATATCTTTTGGATACGCCGGGGCTCTCTGGGCTTGTATCACTTAAAAGTTCTTGAAGTTTTTCTCTATTATTGATATATTTTAATACTTTTTCTTCTTCTTCAAGAAGCCAATTGAGAACTTCATGTCTTTTTAGTGCATCTTTAAATTCTAAAAAAGGCGCCTCCAGTCTTTTTACAGAATAAAAACCCGACTCACAAAAACCCCTTGTTAAATCATCTTCACAAAAATTTGTAGGCGAGGTTGATAGAGCGGAAAGCACATCCATAAATTTCTGTATTTTTGGAGCTAGTGAGGTTTGTTCTTCTGTATATTCTCTCATTTTCCCCTCAGAAGCCCTCTGTGCCACTTTCGCAGCATGATTTGGAACAAAGTTGTTTGATAATGTCACGGTGGATGTATCTGGAATAAGAGGGAGCAGCGAAATATTCTCTAAATAACTATTACGCATAGAGAAGGCATACCCAACTTTCATCTTTGTTGGCCCTGTGTGTGGGCCAGGGGCTACGTGCAAACTTATTACGCATTTGGAATTTGAACTAGCAAGCTGTGTCGGATCAGTGGCGGCGCCGCCTGCATTTAAATTAAGCCTTTGTTCGCCTTTTGAATCCGAAGGTTTATTATTAACTTTCATAAATTGTTGCTGAGTTACCCCGATCTTAGCGAAAAATTCGTTACTAGGTCCTGGATAGGTAATATAGTTAAACTCAAACGGCTCTGGATTTTCCGATCTTGGTAAAATATATGATTCATAAATTGTATATGACGGCGTGCGAGAAAAGCTATATAATCCATTTTTGTCTAGGCCATTATCAATAAAGTCAATTCTATTAATATTAACAGACTTGAAGCTGGCAACCGCTGAGGTCTGGGTGGAGCTATATGGCAATGGCTTTGCTATAGATGCTAAATTTATAGCGCCTAGGCCGTCTGCCAAAATAGAGATATAATTAATTCTTTCTGACGTTCCATAACCCAAATATTCGTCAAGAACACTTAAAACTTCAGTATGAAAATCTCCAAATTTTCCACCAGAATATGATCCATCAAAAGTAGCCGTCTCTCTTTCCCTGAAATGAGTTTTTTGTAATATGCTTGCTTCAGGCGCCTGCTCATCAAAAGCTGTCACACCAAGAGATTCTGCAAAAAAACGCTCAAACATATTTGACTGGAAGGTTATCAACTTTGATGCAGGGAGACTCCTTAAATAGTTTTTTGCGGCCGCGCGGGCTTCTTTAGAAGTCATCCTAGTTCTTATTGTTGTGCTACTAGGAGATAGGCTCTCGACTTTAACCTTTTTTCCCTTAGACATGTTGCTTGTTCTAGAGTGATTGTTTGATTTAGTACCAAATCCTCTAGAAAAGGCCATCTCAGGAATAACCAATATAAAATTTCTTTTTTCTCGAATTAAATCTTTAATAGCTGGAGATATTTTTTCTCTAAAATCATTACCTTCTTCTTCAACATATCCTTCAGCTTGCTCTACAGTGGTATCTGGACCCCCAATCCACGCATGTCCGAAGCCGCCGGCGTCGTGAAAATAATATTTCATTTCTATAGGCGCATCTAAATTTAAAGTCATAGGGGCATAAATAATAGTCTCCCTTCCAAAACCAAGTGGGCGGTCTAATAAATCTAAATAGCCATTGTTTCTTAGGTGGCCAACCCATATAAATGCGTTATCCTTACCCGGGGCAGGGCCAGGAATTTTATTCTTAAAAGACTCCACGACGCCCTGGGTACCGACAAGAGCCATATTAAAATGATATTTTGTTTGAGGTGTTCCATTTCCATAAAAACCAGTCTTGATTTTCGTCTTGTTCTTTTTAATTCTTGGATTTAAAATATTGGGTTTAGCATCTGTCGAACCCACTAAGAATTTTGATGGGGCGCCGCTGAAGATTTTTGTTGCCTTACACTTAACTTCAAAGATGGCTTTAGGAAGCGGATTAACTTTATGTAAGTCTTCAATATGTGGCCGCCGGACGTGGCCGACGATGTTGCCAGCTTTGCCACCATCAGTTGGGGATGTGTTGGGTCCGCGAAGAGACACAAAAATTAGTGATCCCTCTTGAATCCCAGAATATTTGTCATCAGAAGATTCAGCCTGGTATTGACCATGTGCGCAAATTCGAATAAAGTCTTCTTTATTTTTAGGTGGGCGAAGGCCCATATCGAATTCCGGAATTCTTGCTATGACTCTAATTTTTTGTTCTGATTCTTTCTTTTCTATAGCATGACTGCGCGCACCGGGGACATTTAGTGTTGTCGTATTTTTATTTTCTGTTTCAGCGCTGTCCGAAGCATTTGGGCCTGATAGAACCTTTATTACTATTGCTAAATAAGTTCTTGGATTTTTAAGGATATCATGGCCATATTTATCCAGAAACATTTTTCTTATTTCTTTAGAAAATTTTATTGGGCGCTGCATGGCGGCGGAGTGAATTTTTTCATTGGTAAAGTTATGTTCACCTAGGGAAAATTCAACTTCGGAGGGTGCATATTTCATTTTGTCCGCCATCAGTTAATCCTCTTGGCTTTCTCTGTTAATCATATCATAGATATCTGATTTTTCCAGCTGAGATAAATTAACAGAAACATTTTCTTTTTTTGACAACAACGAAGCCAGCTTAACAAGTTGTTCATTAGACCTCTGCAGAGTTTCTAAATATTTTGCTGCAACCGGGCCTGAATTCTGATGTTTTGTTTCATCAGTTTTTAAAATTTTCATAAGCTCAATTAATAGTGTAGATGCCATGGCTCTGTCTTTTCTGATATTGTCGGCGGCCTCTTGCACGAACTCTTTTGAATTTAAATATTTCCCTTTATCCATTCTTTCTTGAAAACCCTGTATCTTTTTCTTATTCTATTGAGATTATTAACAATTTGCTTTGTGTTAAGCCCAGTAATTTCTCTCATATATAGATAAATAGCTTTTTTATTAAAAATTTCTATATCATCCGTGCTATTAAAAAGAATCTTTATAGCTTCTAGAACCCTCCTCTCTGTGTCTTTTAATTTAAGATTTTCCCAGTTTGATATTTCTTTAAATAAATGCTCCCAGAATTCCTGTTGTTCTCTATCCTGTATATATTTGTTTTCTGTAACAAGCTGTTCTATCTCGGGCTCATTGTTAAGGCCTTCATATTGTACATCTCTCTTCAATCTTTTAGAGTTTTGCTTGACTTTGTGAATAAACCAATTCTTAGTTATTACACTAAAATAAGAAAAAGCCTTTGATTTTCTTTCAGGATCGTACTTGTTGAGTATGGTTATTAACCAAAGCTTACAATCATCTTTAAGGTAGTCAATATTAGGTAAATTATTAAACTTATATGTATAAACTATCTTATCTACCAGCTCGTCAAAAGCTGGGCCGATATATGTAATATAGAGTTCTGATCTTAAGGCCCTATCATCTGTTATAGCATATTCAATAATTGCATTTTCATGCACTTTTGTAAAATATTCATTCTTCTTGCGGCGTGTGGCCTTCTTCTTCATTTTCTTCCTCTTCTTCTATGTCTGCTATTTCAACATCAAAATAATTTTCTTGGATATCTATGAAATCGTTAACCAAATGTCGCGAATGACTAATAAGATTTTGTAAATACTCGTCTCCATAGTACATTTCTAGTGAATAAATATTTTCTAAATCATCTAAAAAAGCTTCATTTTTTTTCATTAAAAGGATCATGTCCTCTTCTATATCATTAGCCCTTACCAGGCATACCATGCTGTACCAAGCAAGAAATAAATTAATAATAATACTAAGATATAAAAAAAAAGGTACTATGCCAGTAACAAACATTAACAGTATCCCATTTATTATCAATGAAATAAATAAAATATATTTATTTATCTGGCTTAAAAAATTCATTTTTTAATTTTCCTTTTTCAGATTCTAGGTCTTCCCTAAAATCTTCTATGCTTTTGTTAACCAAACTACCCACCTTATTATCTTCCTTTTGCTCATACAAACTAAAATCACAAGGTATTCGATCTAGTGAGTTTTTTACTCCGCACACTGGGCAGTTTTTTTTACTGTCGTTGATTGAATGATACGTGAAAAAAACATCTTCACATTTTGTGCACTTATAACTATATTTAGGCATTATTCCTCCTCAGCGCCATCGTCAAGTTTTATGATAGGCGGATTCATAATATAAAGTTCTTCGTTTTCACTTATTTTAAAATTAAATCCCTTTAATACCGGTATAATGTCGCTTTGCTCCATTAACGATTTTTGTAAGGCCATCATTATTGCCCCCAAAGACTCATCTGATAATTTTAACATTGTATTCTCCTTCTTTACCAAATAAAATTTTCTTTATAATAATCGACGATCGACTGTATTTCTTTATCAAAATTCTTTTTAGGCGACCAGCCGAGATTTTTTAGTTTTCTGTCATTTAAAGCATAGCGAACGTCCTGGCCCTCTCTATGTGTGCCAAAATCTATATACCGCTTCCAATTGTCATCAGTTCCATAATACGCTTTAATAATTTTTCTTACAGTTTCAGTGTTTGTTTGCTCAAAACCACCTGCAACATTATAAATTTCGTTAACATCGCCAGATTTAATAATAGCCATTACTGCTTCAGCCGTATCGTCTGCGTGAAGCCAGTTCCGTATAGGTGTGCCTTGGTTGTGCAAGCGAATTTTCTTTCCGCGATTTAAATTTTTAACAGATAAAGGAATTAGCTTTTCTGGATACTGACCAATTCCATAATTATTTGTCGGCCTCAATATATTATATTGTATTCCGTAAGTTCTAGCCCACGCATGTATTAGCATATCACCTGCAGCTTTGGCTGCTGAATATGGGTTGCTTGGCTTAAGAACATCAAGCTCTGTATGGGCGCCGGAGGCGATGTCGCCATAAACTTCGTCAGTACTGATATGAAAAAAAACTGGTCTCTCGCTGCTATTTGATGGTTTATTCCTGGTTAGCTCCAGAAGATTTTTAACACCAAGAACATTGCTGTTTATAAATTCATCACTGTTTATTATGCTATTACCAACATGTGATTCTGCTGCAAAATTTATAACATAATCACAATCATATAACCTTTTTAAATTTTTAATATCACATCTTTTAAATTCAAAATTTGGATATTTAGAATATTCCTCTAGCAATTCCTCTCTAGCAGCATAAGTAAATTTATCTATTCCATAAACAAACCATCCAGAATCAAGAGCTTTTTTAGTTATATAAGATGCCATAAAGCCCAAACACCCAGTAATATAAACAATTTTCATTCTACATTCCTCTAAAAAACATTTTTATTGTATTGCACACATAGTCAACATCATCTAGGGTCATACCATGGTGGGCGCCCAAGAGAAAGCCATTTTTCATAATAATATCTGAATTTTTAAAAGGCTGCAGGTAATTTCTATACGCAGGATGTCTTGTCACATTTCCAGCAAAAGTAACCCTTGTTTGTATATCGTTTTCTTCTAAAAATGTTAATAATTCTAAACGTTTTTCACTTTGAAGGGGTATCGCAAGCCAATTAGGCTGTATGTTGTCATCTGGAAGGAGAATTTCCTTAACATCTTTTAAATTCTCAAGATACCTTTCTATGTTCCTTCTTCTAATCTGTCTAAATTTTTCAAATTTTTCTAATTGTACTAGGCCGAATGCAGCGCTCATCTCACAACATTTAAAATTATATCCTAAAACTCCATATAAAAATTTGAAGTCGTATGGGATCCCATCAACCACATGATTAAATCTTTCATCTATAAATTCAGAGTTATTTCCTACCCTGCCCCAGTCGCGATATTGTAGGGCTTTATCAACATGGTTTTTATCATTAAACATAACCATTCCGCCGGTGCCTCCAGCAGTTATAATGTGACTAGCATAAAAACTGGTTGTAGAAATATCCGTTTCTTCTGTATAGGTGATTGTATCCGCCGAATCTTCAATAACTTTTATATCTCCTCTGCCTAGTTTATTTAATTCTTGTTTTAACCTTTTCCAATTAGGCTTATTGCCTATTAAATTAGGCACCATAATAGCTTTTGTGTTCTTAGTGATTTTTGCGATCACACTTTCAATATCAGGGACATAGCTTGTTAGATTCACATCACAAAAAACAGGCTTATAGCCCAGTTGCACAATTGGCGCGATCGTTGTTGAAAAGGTGCAAGCAGGAGTAATAACTTCACAGTTTTCAGGAAGATCAAGACTAGCTAAAGCTAGAAGGCATGCTGACGAGCCAGAGTTAACAAAAACTCCATATTTTTTACCAAAGAGTTCCGCCACTTTTTGTTCGAATTCAACAGATCGAGCGCCGAAGCCGGCTAGCCATCCGTCTCTTAAGCATCCTGTAACAGCTGCTATTTCTTCTTCTCCATAAGCTTCGAAGCTGTGCGGGGCGTACCAAATTTTTTTTCTCATAAAACCTCAAAGTCAAACTTCATTATAGCAGATTGCGTATTTTTTTAAAGCTCAGCCACAAGAAAAAGATTTTCCACAGCCACAAGATTTTGTTGCCTTATTATTAGAAAATTTAAAACCAGACTGAGTTAAAGTTTTTTGATAATCTACAATAGTTTCGGATAGCATAAAAGCACTTTGTGGATCCATACAAACTTTTAAATCATTAAATTCCACCACTATATCACCTTGAATTGCTTCTGGTTCAACCTTTAAATCATACATAAACCCAGAGCAACCGCCGCCGCTGATGCCTATGCGAATAAAATCACCTGGATCTATAGAATCAAGCAATTGTCTAGTTGCAGCTTCTGTAAGTTCAATCATACTTAATTCCCTCCTTTATACGGACCGAGTTGCTTCTTCAATTGGATTAAACGTTTTAATCTTTTTGCCTTTTAATGTTATTAGTGGAGCTTCTACCCAAGTTTCCACCTCTTTGCCAGTTCCGCTATTAGGGTCGACTGTACCTGTATTACTTTTATCAATAAAGTCGTCGCCAGTAAATATCTTATCATATCTCACCGGCACTTCTGAATCTCCATATGTCGGAGAAATAACGTTTGCAATAAAGCCTTTATCAACTCCACAAATACACGGCATGTTTTTCAACGGATCAAACCATTTGATGTTTAGAGAGCGATCAAGAATTTCAGCCAGTGGCTCCTCAAAAAAGTTGCCTAAAGCAACATGCTGGTATGGACAAGGCATAAGATCGCCATATCTAGACATAGATACCATTCTTTTTACCGCGATGCATCCAATATCTCTTCCGTAGGAAGGAGACATATGAGTGAACATATCATATTCTTTTTCAAATTGTTCTAAGATTTTATTTTCTTTCTCTGTTAACATCTGCTCTGTCACGCCCTCAAAGGCGCCAACCGGTTTAGCAAATACGACGTAGGTGCCAACCTCTTTTTCCTTGGCAAAGTCCAGAAAATCTTTCCATTCTTGCGTATAAATCCTGTCCTTCCAGATGACTGTCGATAAAATGACATGCATATCTTCGTCCTTGCATGCGTCAATAGCCTTCATCACACGATCCCAAGAACCAGGGGCTCTTCTAAATGTATCGTGGTCCTGCGCGCTAGCGCCGTCTAAACTCAATTGCATTTTATCGACTCCAATTGATTTTAGATGCTGTACTTTTTTCTTATCTAAAAACCATCCATTGGAGTCACATGCGATAAAAAATTTGCTAGGATCTATAGCTTCCACAAGCTGGTCGAATTCTCTTAATAAGAGAGGCTCTCCACCGGTAATTACAAAATTAGCTAAACCATACTCATCTGCTTCTTTTGATAATCTTCTAACGTCTTCTAGCTCAAATTTACGGCGGCCCGAGGCTTTTTCCCATGTTTTAGGGACATAAAATTTGTCAATACAACAGTGTTCGCAATCAAAATTGCAAAGATAATCATACTGGAACTGTATAATAGGAATTCCTTTTCCAGACGCGAGTTTCTCAGGAAACTGCATCATCTTTTCATAGACGCGAGGCTTCTTTTTTGCTAGCCAATTTTGACGGGCTTTAACATCATTTCCTTCGAAGCCAACTTGTGTATTCTGAAGCACTTTGCCGTCTCGAATAGCTTCTGCTTTTTGTCTTATTTCTTCATCGGACATAACAGGAGCAGGGTCGTATTTATTTCCCTCCAACACTCCGTGAAACATATCGTTATGTGAATTAGCCATTTTTCTTTTCTCCCTTTAGGCGCTCAATTTCTTGTTCTGTAGTAATTGGCATTTCATATCTTTTTGGCATTACGTCGTGTTCCTCCTCGGTACCGTCGACACGTACGCCACCTCTATATGTATAGGTATCTTCTATGTTTGAATTAATCTTATTTTTTGACTCAGCTTCTGTATCAAAAGAAAACTCGACATTGTCAGCTGAAACAAACCAGATTTTTCCATTAATATCTCTAACTCTATACTGAGGATTAATCCTTCCTCTGATGTCGTCGACAATCACTTGACTGCCTCCTTTAAGTGTTACTGTAGTATGGTTTTTTCCCTGATGTGTTTCATCCTCTATTACCACTCCAATCTGGTTTATAACCTTGCTCCATTTTTTGTGAGAATTTTTTCTCCATCCTATTCCTGTCACATTTGATACGAATTTTGCATCTTCTTCAGTTCTGCCATCAATATTTAATGCTCGAACTTCTTTTTCTTCTTCTTCGTTACTCATACCGCGACGTCCTTGGGTTTTATAATTTCTACCAGTTCCACCACCAAATCTAAGTCTCTATGTGGTGGAGTTCTATACCCATGAAAAGTATGGAAACTACTTCCGCCCTCGGTGCCGTAGGCCAAACCTGAAGGTATCAAAAGTCTTTTTTTATCCCCCACTTTCATCTCTAATAATGCTTCATCTAAGCCCTTGATAGAGTCTCCTTTGTTATAAAGACCATCTTTTGCAGTTTCTGCTCCAATTGTAATTTCTATTGGGCCGGCAAAAGGTCCTTCGTATGTACTGTCAACCAGTTTATCTATATAACAATGTTTATCATGATCATATAAGGAAGAACTGGCGCCGGCTCCAAGATGTAAAATATAGTGCATCAAAACAGTGTCGCCGATATTGGGTACTGGACCATCGCCGGGTGCGATTATTTTTACTTTTAAACCACTTTCTTTTGTAAACATTTTTGGGCCTATTTATTTATAACTTCTAGCGTAGCTTTTTCAATCAAGGCTATCTTTGGCATTGGATTTAAATTTAATTCCTTGATTCGTTTAAGCACACTTCTATACTGCCATCCTACAACTATTATTATAGCATCAATGGGTTCTTCTTTTAAATGTTCACATGGTAAGATTAATTTATGAGACACATGTGTGTATTTATATTGTTTTGGCTTGAAGTCATCAACAATATATGGTACTCTATCCAGGCTCTTCATCATGGTCAAAAACATCAACGTTTGATGTCCAGCGCCCCAAATTGTGGCGGTTTCATGACTATTAATAAAATTATCCATATCTTCTATTAATTCTTTTTGATTTTCCTTAAAAGGAATAGCTGTCAATGATTCTCTCTTTTTTATAACAGCAGATAAACTCGCGCCGTTCCAAACCTCTTCTATCCTGATAACATCAAAACCGCTGGCTTCACAGACAAACCTCAGTGTTTTTTCTGTAAAATAAAATAAATGATCAATAATAAATTCGCCAAATATTCTGTCACGAATAATTTCATCAAAATTAGGTACTTCAATAATACCTACACCTGGACCTTCTAAATTATTACGAATCTGAGTTAGTGTTTCTCTTGGATCTGGAAAATGTTCTAAATAATTAAACATTAAAAATGCATCATATTTATCTGGCTTTGGTCTTTTATCAATGTGAACAATTCTTTTGTTCTGTAATCCAAACTCTTCGACAAGACTTTCATATTGCCTCTGTCTGAAAGGATCTAAATCCCAATCTGGAGATCTAATTGCTTCTTCATAATACTCTACTGGCTCTGCAGGTATCTGCACAGTTCCACACCCGACACATTGAAAAACCTCTAATGGAATACCCAGATCAAAGGGGATTGTTTTCTCGTCTGGAAAATGTTGGGCTCTTGATGGCTGCTGATGATAACCTATAAGAGTTTCTAAAATATCCCCACAAATTCGACAGCCTTCTTCGGCAAGCGAAACTTTATCTTTGTCGTGTTTAGCCAAAATTCCTGACATAATATATCCTTATTTTATCTGCAATTTGTTTAATAGACAATCTATATTGTCTGGTTCGCTGTAATCATTCATAGTACACCCTGCGCAAGGTCTAATTTTTTCCTTGTTTCCACAAAGATGCTCGTTCTGCAAGTCTTTAAGTTGATGTCCTAGCCAAATTTGATCCAGAGGTGTAGTGTTAATGTTTCCTAATAAATTTACGCGCTCCCAATCAACACAACAGGGCACCACATCTCCATTGGCACATACTTGCATCCCTTTAAAAATTTGAACACATACTTGTCGACTGCTTAAATCTTTGTCCCATCTAGATTTTTTACCCTTGAGCGGCACTAGTTTTTCTGAGAAATCCATTTCTGGCCATAGTGGGACAATGTGCTCAATATTAATCTCGTCAGAGATACTTTTAAATGTTTTAAAAAATGTATCCTTCTCTTCTTGTTTCTCAACAGATACGCTAGGAATCTTTACATGTACAATACAATCTCCTCTATTGTCATACATTTTTTTTACATTGTTAACCACTTCTTCAAATTTAACATCAGAACCAACAAGCTCTTGATAGCCCTCTCCATCCAGGGCTTCAACAGAAATAACCACGCGAGTAACATATTTCGAAATGTCTTGTATTATATTTCTACGGCCTAATAGAGATCCGTTTGTTATCAACTCTATCTTCTCTGTAACATCGTTTTCACGTAAATATTTTAAATACTTTCCAAGGTTTTTGTTAATTAATGGCTCACCTTGGCCGCATATTCTTATTAATTTAAGCTTCTCACCAAAATTTTTTATATCTGATACCAGCTTTTTAACTGTGTCAAAAGACATTAAAGAAGCTAGCTCTTTCATCTTATCTGGGAATTCGTATTGATGACAGAACTTACACTTAAAATTGCAATGCCCAGAAGGCTCAATGTAAATAACATATGGTGTTTTTAAAGGAATCTTGTCTTTTAAGTCGTGTTTTCCTTTATATGTCGTAGAGATAAATTCGCTCATAACTTATATCTCCTAATAAACAAACTGATTAGGATCTGGCTGTTCTTTCTTGTAATACTCTATCAATTCTCTAATCCCTACGCTGATTGGCGTAGTGTTGAATGGTAAAAGTCTAAGAAGACCAGGATCACCATAATATTCTTGATCGCTGCTTTGTGACCTACTAACTGTAGCCGTTACAGTGTTATGGGGAACTATGCCTTTAACAAATGCTATTTCTTTAATGTACTCTATTATTTCATCTGGAGTAAATACATCACCCGAACATATATCAGAACTTTTCGGTAAATATTCATAGCTTTCTACATAATGTTTCACTACCTTACATAAATCATCAATATGCAAATAGTCACATTTGTTAATTCTTGGAACTTTAATAGGCATACCCAAGGCTATCTTAGCACACGCATTATTAATAAACCTATATCTCCAGTCGGTACCTATTCCATAAACAGAATATAGTCTAAGATTATAGATATTGCTTTTATTTTGTGTTAGTTGGTCCATTATGTATTTTGACAATCCATAAGGTTTTTCCTTCTTTTTTTCGGCGCCGGATCCAAAGTATATCATAGCATGATATTTCTCACTACAACTAGCTAGATTATCGAACATGCGAAGGTTGTATTCTAAGACTTTATCTGGATCTTTAGTGGAGAACTTCGGCGCGGCGTCATATATAGCTGTATGGATTATTATATCGAACTTTTCCTTTTCTAAAGTTTTGGCGACCTTGTCTTTATCTAATAAGTCTAATTCTTCTCGCCCATATGCTACAACACAGTAATCTTTTGATAAAAAAAAGCTTAAAGCTCGGCCGGTGAACCCATTCGCTCCTGTAATAAGAATCTTTTTACTCATCGCCCACCTTCATGTTTTCTTCAAACTCTTCTCTGGATAGAAGAGGAAGCATATCTTCCATCGGAAGCGCCACAAACTTACCATCCTTTCCTTTATATGCAGAGCTTCTTGGTAAACTTTGATGTGTGTGAAGCATAATGACTTCGCATATAGATGGCCCGGGCTCACTTAAAATATTTCTTACCTTTTGAACAATATTTTCATGATTTTCTAGCTTATGATATTTTAAATCATATGAAAAAGCAACTTTTTCAATATCTGGTAGTGTTACACCACTGTCTTCCCCGCTAGCTATCTGTTTGTCAAAATATTTATCTTGAGAATTTCTTATCGAGATATATCCGCCGTTATTCAAAACAAAATATTTAATTGGTAGATTAAGCCTTCTCACTGTCTCAAGTTCCTGCACGTTCATAAAAAACCCGCCGTCTCCGTCGACACAGACCGTGCGTTTACTTCCGCTAGCGATGCATCCACCTATAGCGGCCGGGACGCCAAAACCCATAGAACCCAAGCCTTCGCTATTGAATATTCGTATACCCTCTTTAACATTAAAGGCCTGCATCGTAACTTCGCTACATGCGCCAGAGGATCCTGGTATCAATAAATCTCCGGAATCCATAGCCTGTGAGATAGCGTCTATTATCACATAATTATTTACACATTCTTCTTGTTTCCAGTACTCTTCTAAAATAACAGGATATTTTTCATGCCAATTTTTACATACCGATAACCATTCTGAAAAATTTCTTTGTTTTTTGTTGGCCTGTCTTAGTGCTTCTTCGATGAAATCTTTTGCATCAAAGTTAACAGCACATTCGATTTCAAACTCCATTTTATCGATTTCAGGCTGATCAATGTCAATAATTACCTTTTTAGCTTTTCTAGCAAAATTTCCGTGATTAAACGCGGTCTGGCCCGGGTCTAGTCGAGCACCGATAGAAATAAATAAATCGGAATTCTGTTGTGAAAAATTTGCGCCGCGTTGGCCTATCACACCAGGGCGCCCGACATATAGAGGGTGGTTTTCACTTACAAAATCCATGGACTTCCAAGTTGTCAAAATTGGTATGTCTAATTTTTCTGCTAACTCTAAAAATCTATCTTTAGAGTTAGCTAGTCGTACGCCATTACCAACTAGCAGGATAGGCCTCTTTGAAGAATTAATCATATCATAGAATTGTGATACTTTATGCTTCAGTTCTTCGCTTCTGTCTTGTACAATTTCCGGCACAAAAGATCGTAAATTCTCTATATCGACTTGTGCTGATTGTACATCGAGTGGTATGTCAATCCAAACTGGGCCAGGACGTCCTGTCGTGGCTTCATGCCAAGCTGATTCCATCACACATCTAATATTTTTTGGGTCAGTAACGGTAGCAGCGCGTTTTGTGATACTCTTGACTATCGATACAATATCAACTTCCTGAAAACCAATTTGTCTAACTTTCCTAGTTCCCTTGATATCTTTGTTTTGAACTTGACCAGAAAGAATAATCATAGGAATTGAGTCTAACCAAGCAGAGACAACACCAGTAATTGTATTTGTGCCTCCTGGGCCGGCCGTGACTAAGACTACGCCAGGAGCTTCTTTATATTGAGCGTAGGCCTCTGCGGCGATGGCGGCCGCTTGCTCATGCAGGTTACAAATGTAGTTAATTTTGCTCTTGCCAATCGAGTCGACCAACGGCAGGCAAAACCCTCCAGATAACATAAAAATATTTTCAACACCCTTGCTTTCCAGAAAATTAATAATATAATCAGATACTTTTGTTATACTCATTTTAATATAGATTTTTCTAGTCTATCCAATGTGTAATGAAAGTTTTTCTATTTTTGTTCTTGCTTATACTTTTATCAGTATAATAAGAATCATCTTTGTAATGAGTAGATGAGACTTCCTCGATAACACAGCCTTCTAGAGTTTTAAATTTATGACGTACACCTGGTTCAATTGTTATAACATCTCCTTTTTGCAAATAATGGGGTTGATTATCTAACAATAATTCTACAGAGCCATATAGAACAACAAAAGTTTCTTCTTTTTTCTTATGGTATTGCTCAGGGTGTGACTGACCAGGAAGAGCAATAATTAACTTTTTGCAATAATCTCGATTGACAACTGTGATCATTGTAATACCAACTTCATAAAAGTGGTCAATTCCATAATGATGAGAGATTTCCAAATCAGCTTCGCCCGGATAAACGACGCTTGATTTTGCTAAAAATGATTTTACACTTTGCACAATATCGTATACACCAGATCTTAAGTTGTCTTGCTTTGTATCACAATGCAAAATATTTTCATTAATACTAAAATCTTTTTCTGATACAAATTGCGTATATTTAGACATATCATTTGCTAATACTTGTCCAGCGCAACATGGAAAAGCATAAAAAACGTCTGCTCTGTTAATCACTTCTCCTTTTTTAATTTCCCTCTTTGCAAAAACTCCACGCTTGAACCTTCTCAAATCAGAAAGCTCTTTTTCAGAAGCAGCCGGGCGATTGACTTTATCACCACAAATTTGAAATGCTGTTCTTGCAGAGTCTAGCCAAGATTTTACTTCCTCTGGTGTTGAAGAGTAGGCGTTCCTAGGATACTGGTCTGTAACAAGAGCTACATGTTTTTCAAATACTTCGGCGCCTTTCGCGATAGCAAGCGGTATGATGTGTGGGTTAGAAGGATCTTCGTGTGTAGAATAGCCAATTTTGACATTCGGATATCTCTCTCTTAAGAGGGAGACCTGATTAAGTTGTAAATTAGTCGTTTCCGTCGGATATTCACCCACGCAATGCATGATTGTCAAGTTTTTGTTACGGTGCGTAAAAAAAGCTGTGACATTATCAATGTCTTCAAGAGAAGAGCCGGCGGTCGAAGCAATAATGGGCATATTCGTTTCCGCAATTCTATTAAGAAGGGGCCAGTCGGTAAATGAACAGCTAGCAATTTTGATAATAGAAAAGCCCATTTCTTCAACTAGCGAAACGGAGTCTTCGTCAAAGGCCGTGCACATAGAAAAGAAACCACACTTTTCCGCCTCTTTCTTAAGAAGTATGAATTCCTCATATGTAAGTTTAGTTTCAGTAAATCTCTTTACATACTTTAAATCCATACGATCTTTATAATCTGGATGAATAAAAGTGTCTATATTGCGAAATTGAAACTTTATTGCAAAGTCAAACTCTGCAAAGTTCTCTTTTATTTTAGCAAATTCATAAATCATCTTAAGACCATGTGATACATCACCCATGTGATTATTAGCCATCTCAAAAACAAATAAATTTTTCATATATTACTCCTAAATATAAAATATAGTAACGCTATTTAGATTTATAAAATATAATTTTTATATTTATCTAAATTATCAATCAAATATTTTGGGTGTGTTTCTTCTGTTATTTCTACTTTTTGTACTTTATAATCTTGATACATTCTTTCTAAAGCTTCTTCTTTTGTTGTGTGGTTGAATTTGACTTTTTGTCCTGGGATAATATCTTTAGAATGTGCCCAACTACGTTGTTTTTCTAAAACTTTTTCTCCATCAGTATCATCAAAGAAAGTAAAATGCCAACCGGCATTTTTTATACAATCATGAGTGTGAAAACTCAAACTTCTTAATGTTGCTGGTAATATTTGCTTTAAAACAGAAACTTCAGTCAATAATGCAACGCACAATTGTTGGTTAAAAAGATTAAATTTATAAACATAAGTGTCTAGCTCAAACCCAAAAGATGGTCTAATTTTAAATTCTTTTTTGGGAGCCCATTCATCTCCATTTGTTGCAATATCCGGATTTGTAATAAACAATGGCTGGTTTGATCCGTTAAATAAAGTGTATTTCTTATTTTTGTCTTCAAAAAGTTTCATAGCTTCGTTAAAAGCCTCTTTCTTTATAATTTCGTCAAGACCAGACTGTAATATTATATCGTCATCTTTAGCTCCCAACTCTAGGATGATTTTAAATAGATAATTGCCTTGAAAATGGTCCCTAACCCAATCATCAGTAGCTTGGCCGGCGTTTTTTCTATTGTGAATTGTAAACCCGTCTATTAAATTAGGATTTTTTTTTATTTCCTTTTCAAACGAGTCAAACGTTCTATAAACTAATTTTTCAGAATATTTTGCAAATCTTTCTTTATCAAATCTAAATGGCTTCTTAAGACCAGTGTGTGTTTCACCTGCTTCTAAGACAACAAATTTATCTACAAAATCCCAATGTTGGTTGATTCTTATCTCATAAAGATCATTTTCATTTAAAAAACTACAAATATCGTATACAGCCATGGCTACTCCTTAAACATCTTTATTTTTTCAACACATTCATTAAAAGTTAGGCCCTTCGATGCAATCGACATAACATTTTTATACGGTAACAAATCGGATTTAATCCACCAGTCCTCCCAAGGTTTGCCATCTTCAAAAGATACATCTTCGAAAAGAAGATCATATCCCAAATCTTTTAATAATTTTCTTGTTGGTTTTGTAATAGAATCTCCATTTCTAAAAGATTCGTGTTCTAGTGTCATGACTTTAAATTTAATCCCGGCATCCATAATTCTTGGTAATACTAGAGCAGAAAAGTTATTGTCATTTGAATCTACATCGAGAGATATATAATCAACAATCCTCTCACCTACCTGCTCTTTCAAAGTGGTGGTAAGTTTTGGTGATATAGCGTCAAGCTGATAAAACTTACTTTTTCTATACTTGCTCCAGTTATGATCGTTTTCAATATCTCCAATATCAAATCCGATACCATCCCAATCAAAATATTTTTCCATAACATACGTGTTGCTAGCATCTTGCGGAGTAGCGCATGCAATATCTAGAAAAAATCCTGGTTCATTAAGATGTTTTGCCAACACATGATAAACAAACTCATCTTGGCGCTCCATGGAGTAAGTTCTTTCCAAATGTACATCGGGACCAAAAGTTACTTTCGGATCTATTTTTTCAAAAATATGTACAGACATTCTGCTGTCTGGGACACTTAAATTAGTATCAGATTTACCATCTCGTATAATGTTCACGTACGCTCCCCAATTATGTAAAATCGGTGTAGGAGACATAATAGGAAGACTACCATCCATTTTTTCATAGATTTCATGATTCATATATAATCTCTCATCCCAGTCAGGCTTAAAATTACTAGAATTTTGATAAAAAGATTCCTTAGGTTCAGAAATAAAATTTTTAACTTTATATTTTTTGGTACCATGTTTTACATGTTTATAATTATATTTGTAATGAAACGCTGGGAATAACAAATTTGCTGGTTGCGCAATTAAATTATCTAAATTTGTAAAAAATACGTATGAAAGTAACATGCTCGAATCAAGTTCTATGATTTTCATTGTTTTTTGTATTGCTGTTGAGGCACTGTGTTTTAATTGATCAATATCTTCCGGAAAAGATACATGTATATCATTTTTAGCAAAACGAAGTGTATATTTCATATTGCTTAATCTATATGCTATATTTTCTCTTATAACAGAAATTTCTTCTTTTTTATCTTGATCAGTAGAATGAACATAAATAATAAAGCGTGCCGCGCCATAAATTATAAATTTTTCTATATTACAAAATATAAAATCTGTATGTTCAACTTTATCTATATCATGATTTATTATAATAGCGGCGTTAAGTGTCATATTATTTGTCCTCTCAAAGAAACAAAATCATGTTCATTTTGATATGGATTTTCGCACTCTTCCCAGCCTATCTTTAGGGAGTTGTTTTCATCGTTAAATGGACGTATAAATTCTTCCAGTCCACTGTGTCCTCCCCATTTTTGTATATAATATTGAGCCCAGCGGCCGTGCAGAACACATTCAAAAAAAGTCTGCATAGCATAGTCTATGTGACGAGGTGTATATAATCTTAAGTCCTCAGCATGCCATGGCCGGCCGACATGTAAAAAATCTTTGTTCCTGATGCGATGTGTCCATGGCGGTGTAGTCTTACCATCAAAAAACTTTTGATAATATTCTTTATCTTCTGGATCTAAACCATAAGATAAATAACATCTTCTATGATAGTCAACCTCGTCGCCGGCGTGGGGATAAAAATTAATATCATGACATCCTATTTTTTCCCAGCCTAGCTTAGAGTGAATTGTGATTCCCAGAGGAAGGGAATCATCCGGGTGATCACTTGAAACACACACAAAGTATCTTGAATTGAAATATTCTGAAGCCTCATTCATAACTGAATCGAAGACGTTTTTCTTTAAAAAAAATGTATCTGGTTGTATATTTACAACACAATCAGAATTATTAATATCAAACCCTTTGTGCTTTGATTCGTTGACATAATGTGTGGGCGAGTTATCTCCCCTAGGTTCAAAATTTATATTATATTTTTCAGCTAATTTTGAACATTCTGAAAATAAACTATCCGTGCATCTGGATAAATATAAGGTTGTGTTAATCTCATGTTTCGTTTTTTCTAAAATTGATTCGAGTCCGTAATCTAACCATTTAATTTCCTTCTTTTGGCACAAAGCCACTACTAATTCAATTTTCATTTTATTCGCCAGAAAACTTTTTTGGTATATTACATATACTTTTCAAATGTTCAGATACGTCTGGTGAGAAATGCTTAGTTAAATCAAATTTAGGAAATACATTTCCGCCGGCATAATGCAGCATTTTTATTAATTTTTCATCTAACCATAACTTTCCATCTCTAAGTTCAATCCTCTCCCAGCTTTCCCAATGCTTAAGCGGGTGACCTTTCCACTTTTCTACATCGCCATAGGCACTGGCAATATTATAGTATAAAGGTTCTTCAACAGCGTCGAGCCACTTGATTTTATATTTGCCAGAATTAATTAATATATTCAAATTATCTTGTTCATGCATTGGATATTTATTAAAATTTTCTTGGTTAAGTTTGACCCAGTCATCCCAAAATTCTTTTTTAGTAGAAGCTACAAGGCCAGCATTTGCGTATTTGAATACGTCAACTTCACCATTTAAATGATGCGGTGGGCCGCAGCCGGCTGATCCCTGATCGGCATTATTTCTTGCTACAGCAACATCATAATCCCCCTCTAAGACTTCGTCAAACCTATCCGTTACAATGACATCGGTATCAATGTGAACCACCAAATCGTATTCATCTGCTATAGTTCTACTTAACAAGGGATTAAAATATTCTCTAGCCATCGGCACAACGGCTTGTGCTTCTTTATTAATTTCTTTATCTGTTAAAATATACAAAGGAATGTTTGGATGGAACTTATAGAAAGAATTTATCATCTTAAATGTGCCATATGAAACAATTTTCTGATCGTTACCATAAATATAGGTTATAAATGCTGTTTTCATCTCTCTCCTTAAAAAACTTTAATATTATTTCTATTAAACATGTAATGGCACGCGTGTGGACAAAATTCATATTCCACATTTAAGCCTAAGCCCAAAGCTATTGACGTAGCTAGCGACCCATTACCAATAAAATTATGATGACCGTTGATGACTTCTGCCAAATCCAAGGCAGTGTCGGTTTTAGCTAGTGGGATGTCCGGACAGTTATATCTCCTTACAAAATCTGAATATTCGTCTTGTAAGCCTACAAAAATTCCCTTCTGATTTAACCTTTCTCTATTAAAAAAATAATAATTGTCATTACCCCTGTATCTTAAAGAACGACTGATTATTGTATCTCTTTTATCATCAATTTTTATAGAATTTTTAACAGTTAGCCACGGTTCATTCAATAATTGCAAAGGAAGATCATATTTTTTTGCATGAAAAAATGTTAAATTTTGTAAGCCTAAATCATCTTTATGAAATTCACCAACATGGACATCATAAGATCTCCATGCTTCTTTGGGTGGCCCCGAATAAAGGTCTACATCGTCAATATATGTCTGCTCTTTTAAGAGCGGCAAAAGAAATAATGCCTTTGATAAATTAAATTTTGGTGGGTTTCCGTCACCATTTTGTATATATCCATCTCTGAGATAGCCGCCTCCGTTTGGATCTATATGGTATTTATTTCCGCCAAGAACTTTAATAAAAAGAAGATGATAAATTACATCACCCATATCGCCGGAGCTAACAAAAGACTTTGGCTCTTTATGAATAAATTCTTGTTCTCTTTCTTTCATTTAATCACCTTTTATGATTCTATAGCTATCATCATCAAAATGTTGAGTTGAGAATTCAAATAATTCTGTATCCTGTAAGGCGATCATTTGGTGTCGTAACCCGGTATATACATGAAAATTATCCCCTGGCTCAAGTATGATTTTCTTAGCTTCTTGTATATCATCATGCTCTGAATATAATACCATTATTTTTCCGGATTGTATATAAAAAACCTCATCTTTTATTTTGTGATAATGCCAAGAACATTTTTTTCCTTTGACAAAATATAAAAGTTTTCCACAATATTTTTTGTTATTAACAACCCACTTCTCGAAACCCCAACCTTTAGGAACGAATTTCATCTCTAAAGAAGTCTTCATCACTCACTCCTTTGTCATCTATATACATGTCACCGGCTGGCTTGCCTAGCCTAAGCTTATCAAATTTAACACCCCATTTTTTAAGTTGTGACCGTGTAAGAAAATAAAACCTAATCCAAGCCAGAATGGAGATGTTTTTATAGCGACCCATTCCGCGCGCGGTATTATATATTATTGTATGGCCCTGGTCATGGAGGTGGTTTAGTTTTCTAATTCTACTAAGATATGGTATAGAGTCTTTGTATTTAAGATCTTTATTTTTACAAATTGTCTGATCAATGTCAACCACATATACCATTTCTAATATCCTCTATTTCTTTTTTGTTTGGCACATATGTGCCTAATTTTTTCACTGCTAAGGACGCGCACTTGTTGGAAAATTCTATTGATATTTTAAAATCTTTTGTTTCTAAATATTCAAAAATAAAAGCAGCGAAAAAAGTGTCGCCGGCGCCGCAGACGTCGAACACTTCTGTTTGTGTCGCCGGAAAATGTATATCTTTCCATGTGGCGCCGGCGGGACCTAGGGTAGTTATTAGTTCATAATTTGTTGGATATTTGCTGATACTGTCCTTCTCTTTTTCATTAATTTTTATTATTGTATTTTCAAAACAACTCAAATTATTCTTTTTTGTATCAACAAAGATTGGTATATCATTGAATATTTCGCATATTTCTTTACTGTTATCGTGTGTTACAAAACCTTTATTATAATCGCTTATTACAACTGCGTCTAAATCTTTATATTTTTTAAAAGAGGAGGTGTTCATTTCATATGAGCTTAAGTTTTCACCCTCATCCAACCTCAACAAGTGTTGTTTAAAATTGTTGTCAACAAAGCGATGTTTTCGAATCAGATTTGTATTTGCTATATGAAAACAGTTAACACCAAAAGATTCTAAATTAGCAACCACATTCGAAGACATTCCGGGTCTTATTTCTTCATGTGTCTTTTTTAATATCGGTACCGGTGCTTCTGGGCTGATTCTGTGACATGTTCCAAAATGATAAACATCTTCACACTTATCGCCTATTACTAAGATCTTGTATGATTTTTGTTGTTGAGTGTCCATTAATTCTTTCAAAAAATTTTATTTCTTTGGCATATTCTCCGCCAATAATTTTTTTATCTTTATACTCGGTACCTATAACCATAATATCTGGTTTTATTTTGCTTAACTTTCCTTTTAGCAACTGATGAGAATTAAAAATAAAAACTTTATCAATTTCTTCAATATTTTCTAGAAAAATTTTTCTATTTTCTTGTTTGTTAAAAGGTCGGTTGGCACCTTTTCTTTTTTTTATCATGCTATCAGAGTCGATTCCAACAATTAAATAATCACATTCTGATTTACAATATTTTATTAATTCAATATGGCCGTGGTGTAAGATATCAAAACAGCCATTAATAAACCCTATTTTTTTCATAATTTAAAATCGTTATAAGTTATATCACTATCAGAATGATTAATCCAGTTATTTAACAAAATATTTCCCATATAAGCATGAAAATGTAATTCTTCAGTGCCTAAATAATGTTTTTCGATGTTTTTAAATTCAGGCACAACTTCAGCAAAATGAGACAAGCAGGAGTCAACGCATACTATTGATTCTGCGTTTAACAGAACTTTATACCAATCATATATCTCGTATCCTCTTATATAAGAGAAGTTAATTGGATTGGTAACATCAATTTTTTTAAGAGGCCTCCCTCCCTTGTATTCATGAACAATAGAGTATTTTTCTGAGCCATATTTCTCTTTTGTATAATCCTTTATAAAATTATATAATTTGTCTTCTTTTTTCTCGTCTCTTTCCCAAGAAAAGTCCCATCTATTTTTTAAAGGCACTTTGGCCAAATGATATTTCAAATCAATCCAATTCTTATTTTCACTAATAAATTTCTTAGTCATTTGATTGTTGTGATTGTTGACGTGGCCGGGAAAAGTAAAACAAAAATCAACTATTTCGAAACTCTCAGGATCATCATGGTTTTGTAACCATGTATTCAAATTTTTAAAAAAAGTATTGCCGGCACGGATGAAGGCTTCCGGAGGATGAATTCTGCGCTGACTTGCGTAATAAGCATGTGGCTCCAATACAGCGTCCACAGTAAAAGAATGTATATGTTCAAAGGCGTCGAAGTAGCCTTGAAAATTATTAAAAACTGGCCAGTGAATTTCATAGCCTTTGTCGTGATATGATTTGGCTATAGGAGTTGTTACAACTAAGTCTCCCAGCTTTCCTGGCTGTATAAAAAGAGCCTTTTTACTCATTATTCTCTTTTTCAAAGTAGGCGAATTCGTTTTCTTCTTCCTCTAAAATATAATCACTTAAAGAATCAACATATTTTTTATATTGTTTTTCTTCCTCGAACTCTTCACAAATCCAATTTTGTAATTGTTTTGCTCTTTTTTTAAAACGACCGTGATCTCTATAAACCTCTTCTAAGTTCATTTTTACTGATCCATCTTCTGGAAAAGCCCACATAGATTCAGCTGATAAAACATTTTCCCACACAGCTTCTTTTTGTACCGGCTGGAGCGTATAACTTATTCTATTAAACATATGTTTATTTTTTACTTTACCATTTTTTTGTTTAAGTGGCTTATAAAGAAAGTCTAGATGTCCCGACCAATCGGTAGCGATAACAGGCAACCCATAATAGGCCGCTTCAAAAACAGGTAATCCAAAACCCTCGCCATGTGTTGTTGTTACAAAAGATTTAATTTTAGGATGTGTATACAAAGACGCTAATTCATTATCTGTCAAATATCCATGCAACAGATAAATCTTACACTTTTTTTCTCCCAAACTAGATGTAAATTGTTTAAAATTTTGAAGTGTATTAATTCTGTCAATTAAAGAATTTTTAGCCATGTTGGCTTTTATCACCAAGCCAACTTCTTCATTATCTCTAAATTGCTCAACAAAACATTTAATTAATTGTTGTGCATTTTTTCTAGGACTTAATTGAGCCACAGTTAAAAAATTAAAATTTGTACTTAAATCTAGTTCGAATTTTACAGGATCAAATTTTCTTACTGGATATGAGATATATTCAACAGGCGCAATACATTTAAATTCTTGTTCTTCTCCAGAATGAGGATTAGTGGCTTTATAAACAGTGTCGACAAAGGAGTCTTTTGAATGTTTGCTAATTGTTAAAATTTTGTCCATTAAATAAGATTTTTCAATCCACTGCGGAGTTATTTTTGTAGTTTCGATACCAGCAGTTACTCCTATATTGATAGGAGCTATTTTTTCCCACTCATTTGGTATTGTAATTTGAATTGAAATATCAAAACTTGGATTTTCTTTTTTATCACTGCATTCTTTAGTGTAGCGAATGGTTTTTTCTAAAGTAGAATCTATCCACTTTCTCTCGTCATCATCGTTCCATAACCAACTGGTATGACCCCAAGAAATCGGATGCATATAGATATCAAACAGGTCTTCTCTTGTTTTTAGTGCTCTCAGCACCGTTCTAGCGTGATGACCATAACCAGATTGTGTTAAAAACGGACCTTTTATAAAAACTTTTTTCATCTTATACCTCTAACAGTTCCCATTTTTTGTATTCTGTTCTTGTGTTCCAAGAGCCATGTTTTTTAGAAATATTCTTAATTGTTTCCAACCATGTATCTTGGAATTTTTTAAAATTATAATTTTTTATAACATGATCACGGCCTTTTAATCCTAATTCTCTTCGTTCTTCCCGCGTCATCTTGTAAATTTTTTCTAATGCTGATACAAAGTCTTCTTCACAAATCCTATCTTCATAGATGTAGGGTATATCTTGAGACCCGATTACGGCTTTTGATACCGGATCGATGCCGACACCAAACCACTCTTCTCCGTCTGTTACTTGCTCTTGCAACCCGCCTGTCATATTAACAATAATGGGCGTAGCACAAGAAAGAGACTCTAGAGTTGCCAAGCCGAAACCTTCTGCATCAGAAATATTAACTGTAACGTCAGCTATATTATATAATGTTGCTAGCTGTTCAAAGTCGATCTTATTTGTTGAAAATTGCACCTCACCGCCTGTAAGGCCTAAATTATTAATTTGAGATACTAAATTTGGTCCATTTGGGTCATTTGGGTCGGTATGCATAATCAATTTTGCCTTGTCGCGACCAACCTTGTCCAAAAACTTAGAAAACCAATATATTAAAGATCCAGGTTGTTTTCTTCTTGCATTTCTATTATTCCAGAAAACAACAAATTTGTCCTCCTCAATATTCCCTGTTTTTCTTACCTCTTTCACATCTTCTTCTTCTAGGGGTCTAAAAAAGGTAGGATCGACGGCATGCGGTATATATTGTGAATCAACATCTGGTGAAACTGTTTTTACAATATCATATGTTACCTTCGATATACAAGCTACATGATCACATGAGTCATACCATACTTTATTGTATTCTGGATATGGATAGTTATCCCAAACATGATAATAGACCATGGGGATCACTGGTCTAATTTCGTCCTCAATTTCCCACAACCAAGGAAAAAATCTTGGATCTGTCATGAACCATAGTATATCAGGTCTTTCAGTTCTAATAATTGATCTCACAGTCTCTTGTGTACCATAGCCATCAACTGGGTATACAACCCAATCATCCTCATATGGTTTAATCTTATGCGGCGCATAATCATTGTGTTTTATTGCTCCACCAAAACATATGAAAGAATATTCGCCAGTATCGATAAGAGAGCGAATTACATTTTTTGTTTGTGTGCCGACACCAGATGGAGAAAAAGGATGATCAGCAATTACGAAAATTTTTGTTTTTTTATCCATTTTATTTTTTACCTGCAGTGCTGTGTTTTATAAAATTCACAACCAAATCCGGATGTGCATGATAATCTATTTTTAATATGATTATTATTGTTAATATTGTAAACTGCTTTATCTAATAAGTTAAGAACATTCTCAGTTTTTTTTGGGCCGCTAGTTACACGAAAAATTTCAGCATTATTAGATTTTGCCGTTCTTTTTAGAAGCGCAAAGTGTGTTTCAATGTTCTTTGGATCTATGCCGTGCTTTTCTGCAAAAAAATGTTTATATAAAGTTAGTTGATATGTCACCATGCGATCGGATTTCTTTTTAGATCCCCATCCCCATGAACATGTTTTCCAATCAATGATATGATATTTACCATCTTTTGTTTTTAAAACAAGATCAATGTAACCTTTATACATTTTTTCAGAATTTTTAATAACTTCATAAAGTTCTTCTTCTGCTGAAAAAACCTCGTATTCATTAAAATACTCTTTAAGAGATGGAATGATATAAGGTAATAAGGTGCATGCCTGGGTCCTCATGTCTTTTATGAGCTTCTTGTTTAATTCTACGTTTTTTTCAGTTAAGCTTTTTATTTCTTCTAAAAACTTAATATTGAAGCAGCTGTTTAATGCATTAAAGCTTCTGTCAATTTCTCCTAGGACAGATTTTTCGCATACTTCGTGTATCGCTGTACCAAAAGCTGTATGTTCATTGCCTAAAAATTCTTTTATATTGTCTTTATAAACTAATTTGTGCTTATAAGCGCACTCATTCCAAATTTTTAATTCAGAAAAAGATATATGAGATCTCATTTTTCAGCCGCAGTTTTTTTCTTTGTCTTACGACGTGAAGGTTTCTTAGCGCTGGCAATAACTACACTCGTTTCTTCTTGCTTGAACTTTGGCAATAACTCGAAATTCCATTCTCTTAGTTGATCATCACTATTATCAATCCCCTGGCCAGGATTTAAACACGGGCCTAGTGTATGCGTCGACGGCGGATTATAGCTTTCTGAGACTAATTTTTTAATTTGTGGCCACCCTAAAGAAACTCTTTCGTCTCTAACAAATTTTCTTTTTTCAATTTTTATAGTCATTTTCATGCAATTATTTTTTATATCGTCTTTAAAAGTAACGTTCATTTTCTTCCTCTCTTGTTGGGCCTTCATGTAAAACCATGACTTTTCTATTAATATAGGGACATATATCTTTTAAATAAAGTTTTTTTCCTAAATAAAACTCTTCAAATCCTGATGCAAAATATTCTCTTAAAGAAGTTAATGAATAAGGATTAATAAACAAGTCTACAGTAAGAAGCTGCAGTGTTTCATATCCTATCTCTTCATACATAAAAGAATCGAATTCTTTGTTATAGTTAGTTTCTAGAAAATTTAATTCAGATACATCAAAATTCTGATGTGTTAATATTTGTTTTAATTTATTTCTTTTTAATAAAAACTCACCTTCAATTTTACCATCACCATATATATGTTCACCATATTTATTTTCTACTGCATGCGCTAGTTCATGGATTATATCATCTAACAAATCTTCATTGTTATCTTGTTGGTTAGAAATATATAGTGTATCATCTGCAAACAAGGCATTAATATCTCTTTCTTTGAAAGCCTCGAATTCGCCTATGTAAACAAGATCGATTAAATTTAAAAAATGATCAGGAATTAAAAAATTTACCTTTTTAAAAACTTCGTCGACGTCAACATCAACATTATCAATTTGATCTTTAAAGATTACGTCTATAGAACCAAAATTTTGTTCAACTAATTTTTTATTTTTTATATAATCTATAGTTTTCTTATTCAACTTCTTTTCTTTCTTCGATAAAATCGCGGCCGATGTCGACATCTTCTAAGGCCTGTTGATACCCTCGGATCCAATTTTCTTCCGCTAAAGCAAAAACAAACTCAGGAAATTCTTTAGCTGTCACATCAATAACCATTTCAACTGTAACATTTTGATCTTCTGGATTTAGTTTTTCTCCTACATACTCAACTAAAAGATTTTTTAAATCATTTTCCGGTTCTACAACCTGTGACAAAGTTGGATTCTTTTCAAATTCTTTTGCGCTAATAGTCTTCATTATAATACCTTTGATGCCAAGGTGGCCACCTTAGATCGCTCCCCTTTTATTAGAGTCATATGACCAGAAAGATCATGCGCCTTAAGTTTTTCTACTGCATACGATAATCCGTTGGAAGTCGAATCCAAGTAGACACTATCAATTTGTTCTATGTCACCTGTGAGAATTATTTTAGTATTTTCACCCACTCTGGTAATTATAGTCTTTAATTCATGAATTGTTAAGTTTTGTGCTTCATCAATAATAATAAAAGCATTAGTTATAGATCTACCTCTAATGTAAGTGAGGGCTTCTATTTGAATAGTGCCGTTCTCAAAAAACATTGACATGGAATCTTTTTTACCATTTAATAAGTGATCTAGATTGTCTTGGATAGGCATTAGCCATGGTCTCATCTTCTCTTCCATTGTCCCGGGAAGATAACCGATATCTTTCCCCAAAGGCTGGACCGGTCTAGATACAACTAGTTTTTTGTATGTTTCTTGGTCCAGCACTTGGTCTAGGCCGGCCGCAATTGCCAAAAGAGTCTTACCACAGCCGGCTTTTCCAACTAGTGTAACGATAGGTATGTTCGGATCCAATAAAACGTCTAAAGCAAACATTTGTTCCTTGTTTCTAGGTTTTAAACCCCAAACACCATTCTTGTATTCAGAAACTTTGTGTAAAGGCAAGTTGTAATTTTTGAATCTGACCAACGCGGTTTTCTTTTCATTTGCATTTGAAACCAGCATTAAAAACTGATTTGGTTTGAACCTGCCTTCTTCTTTTTCAAGATATACTTCTTGGCCTTCGTATACATGATCAATTGATTGATCATCAACTAAATGTTTTGCGAAGCCAGTAAATAATTTATTACGATCGGTTATAACTTTGTTGGTAATGTAATCTTCAGTTAACATTCCTAAAGAGTCACACTTCACACGCATATTGATATCACGAGTTACAACAATTACTTTTCTTTTAAGATTCTTCTTTTGTTCAGTAATAGCAGTTGTAATAATCTCATTATCCGCACTTTGTAAATCACACGAAATTGGCAAGTCTTCTATATCGTATCCTCTTACAGATAGAACACCTTTTCCTTTTGCAATTCTGACACCTTTATGTAAATTGCCCTTGCTTCGAAGATTATCCAGTATTCGGATGATAGATCTGGCATTTAAACCAACACCATCTTGTCTTTTTTTATGTTTATCGATTTCATCCAAGACCTTTAAAGGTATAATAATATCATTATTTTGAAATTCAAATATCGATTTTGAGTTTGTTAGGAATACATTAGTGTCTAATACGTACGTTTTTTTCATGCTTTACTCTGTGCTCAAAAACTAGTTAACTATAATGAAGAAATATTTAATAATCACCATACTACTACTTCTATCGTCATTTGTAAATAGTTGTGCGTTCCAAACAAATGTAATTAAGTCTCTTCAAGATGCTAAAAAATCAATTTTAAAAATAGAAACATGGGCTAGATTAGGAGCATGCGACGAAACAACTACGACGTGTTCTAATCCTGAATTAATTTCAATGGGATCTGGTGCTGTTGTATTATATAATAATAAAAAAGCTGTGTTAACTGCCGCGCATGTATGCAAACAAAAAGGCTTTGAAAATTTTGTGCATATGAATGATGGTCACTTCTTTTTAAAAGCTATTGATCGCGATAACAAAGAATATATTATTAAAATAATAAAATATGATAATAATCAAGATATATGTTTATTGAAGAGTATATCTGGCGAATTGCCACCTTATTTAAAAATAAGTTCAAAAAAACCAGAATATGCTGAAATAGTATATAATCTTGGTGCACCCCTAGGGATTATCGACGGCCAGATGGTACCAACTTATCAAGGATTTTTCTTTGGCAATTCAGAAGGAAGCGCTTTCTATAGCATTCCAGTTGCTGGAGGATCCTCAGGATCTCCTATCGTTAGTTCTAAAGGAGAGCTAATTGGGATGATTCACTCTGTACACTACAAATTTCATCACATAAGTCTTTCTGCGATCTATCAACAGCTTTGGAATTTTTTAAAGATTGAAGGAAACTATACATTAGAATTCCAGAACTCGTCCCAACATTAAGACTTCGAACTGAACCATATTGTGGAATTTCTACGCTATAGTCGGCAATTTTTAATGTCTCCTCAGTTAGGCCTAGGCCCTCTTCACCAAAGACCATAAGAGGTGGGTTTTTTAAAGATTGCCAATCAAATTCACCCAATTTATGAGTTTTAGGTACGTTGTTGTCAATTGCGACGATCGTATACGTATTTTTAAGCTCTACCAGCTCAGATACACCACCATCAAGAAATACCAAATCCACATAGTGATGAGCGCCGACCGTTCCACGTCGATCAAAACGCTTCTTACCCATGTAAAAAACTTTTTCAGCATTAAATGCATTTGCATTGCGAATAAGTGTACTGATGTTGAAATCGCCTTGCCAATGCTCCATACAAACTGCGAAGGGATTTGCGGTTCTCTGCAAATCTCTCTTAATGGATTCAGTAGGCCAATTTTTATATCTGTCAATAACATTGCGCTTCCATAGACTCCAACGATCAGACATCACTGCCACCAATAGTAATTATATCACAATCTAGAAGTTTATCAAACATTTCTTTTTGTTTATTTTCAATTGCATTAATCGCGGTTTCTATACTGTCGTATTGGCCACAGCTTTCATTTGGATATGAAACTGCATTGTATTTTACAATTAATCTGTCGCTAACTGTCATTCGAAGAGTTTTGTCCTCTCTATATTTTTGCCAATCAACGTCTTGCCGTTCTCTTACTTCGGAAAAGATATGTCCTAAACATATTCCGTTTCTCCAGACATATTTTTTTGATGATAGATACTCATCTTTTTTTAATTTGTAATTCATATTCTTTTTTTCTTTTATCATAATGTTTAATTAAGTCGTGTTTCGAAATGCTTGGATTTCCGGCCGTATCAAACTTCGGACTTTCTAACGAGTCCCATTCAATAGACGCAAATATTTCTTTCGCTATTATCACATTTTGTTTAATATAATAGTGGCTTTTCCAATCTCTGTAAATTTTTCTATAATCTGTATATAATTTACCGGCCGCGCCGCCGACGCGTCGAATACAAAAATCAGAATTATTTATTTGATTTTGCTTATCTTGCTGTGATGGATTTTGTCTTATTTTTACAAAACTAAAATCTTTATGGCTCAATATCGTATGTATTTTTTTTCTCTTATCAACTGACTTACGCCAAATTTGAAAAACAGTCGGTACGCTGTAAGATTCTCCATCTGGTGTATAAAAGGCCTTTAAAGGTAGGATTTTTTGCTGATCTAGAATAAAATTTTGATTTAGTCTGTTGATCACAGATGGTTTACGGAACGTTCTTGGTAAGATAAAAGCGATGCAGCTAGAATATTGTGCTGCATGATTAAAGAACTTAACAGCCAAACTAGAATTTTTACCATATGGAGGATTGCCTATTGTAAGTATACTCTCACCAACGCATGGCACAAAATTAAAAAAATCGCCCTTTCTGATCTTTGGGCCGGCCGGATCCAAGTCGATTCCGATCGAACGATCTTCTGGCAGATTATACAGAAAATCTCCAGCTCCTGCTGAGGGTTCTATTATTAAATCAAATTCATCACAATTTATCATAGATATTACATCTCTGGCTGTTTCTCTCTTTGTATAGAATTGATCTAGGTTATTGTCGGCTTTAGGCACCAAAGACCTCACTTCTCTTTGCCAAACTAATGTTTCCTTTAGGATAACTCTTGGCTAATTCTTTCCCATGTTTGAAGACAACACTCACTGATGGAAAATCGACAATATCACATATAATATAAGACATGTCTTTTGTTTTCTTGAGAAAAGCTTCTTCATCAAATTTACGACCGGTGCCGATCATATTTGATGGCATGAATTTACAGCCGCTAGCGTGAGTGAAATTTTTAGCATCAAAAAGTCTCGCATCTTGGCGATGTATATGATCATACCCTTTACAGCCTTTAACATGTTTAAGCTCTGGAAACCATTCTTCAAGCTGGGGCTCAAGTAAATGAGAAGCAAAACGGCCATCTTTACCTATTTCATATAATTTTTCTTTAGATAGTGTACCAAACAAGCAGTTGCTTAAATCAAATTTATAAACCTTATCATAATTTATTTTAAAAGACATTTTTTATATTCCTTGTATATTTGGTACCCCCTGTAGGGATCGAACCTACGACCTGCGGATTAAGAGTCCGATGCTCTACCAACTGAGCTAAGAGGGCGTGTTAATTAATGTTGTTTTTATTGCCAGAAAAGTAAATCTCTTTTAAATCTTGCAAGAGATCTCCGTCATCATCTAGCCGGCCCATAATATAGGCACACATATCATCACAGTCATCAAAATTATGAATTTTTTGACTATCATAAACTGCGAATCGATTTAATTTCTCTAAGACATCAACCTTATTTAACACAAGATGCGTAATACCATTAATATTAATAGATTTAATTAAACGATCAACATCCAACCAATCACATTGTCTGGGCCGGCCAGTTGTTGCGCCGTATTCTTCTCCGATATCTCTAATTTTTTCGAACACTTTATCATCTGGCTCAAAGTGTTTCTTACCAACATATGTATCATATACTTTTCCAACACCCCACACATTCCTAACTGCATGCGCTGGGATACTATTAAGTAAGGCGCTAGCAGAGGTGCAGTGACTAGATGTAACATATGGATAATCACCCCAATCTATGTCTAATTCAAACCCTTGGGCGCCCTCACATAAAACCCTAACATCGTCTTCATTGTTAAAAAATTCCTCATAAAGATCGATTAAGAAAGGCTTGAGTTCCAATGCATCTTTAGCGCGCAAGCCGGTACGATTATACTTGTTCCTATAGGCCGGCCCGGTGCCTTTTTTAGTTGTACCGATCTCTTGATCCTTTCCGTCTTCTTCTAAGTGATCATTGGTGATGATGTGACAGTTCTTGGCTATTTTAATTAAAGAAGTATCGATACCAGCATTATTTAACTCTTGAAGTTCTTCGAAGAAGTGTTGGGGATTTAATACACAACCATTTCCAATAATGCTTTTAATCCCATAAAAAACACCAGCTGGAATATAATGTGTTACAAATCTCTGCCCATTATGATAGATGGTATGGCCGGCATTCCCACCGCCATTGAATCTCAATACATGTGTATAATCACCCTCCGAACAGAGGTGATGTGTCACTTTTCCCTTTGCTTCGTCTCCATGTTGTAACCCAACAACAATGTCTGCAATCATTTTTTTTCCTTGTGTTTGGTTGGCCCAGCGGGACTTGAACCCGCGACACCCACTTTATAAGAATGGCGCTCTAACCTACTGAGCTATGGGCCAGTATATTATAATAATAAGCGCGCTTTCATTGGGGTAAATGAAAAACCTCTCAACGATATAAACCGTTGAGAGGTTATAAACTAGCTAGTTAAACAATGTTTTTCTTAGCTAGTACCCAGCCGACTACGGCGCCGACGGCGCCACATAGGACAGGGACCAATAAGCTTTCCATAGAAAACCTCCTTCTTAATCAATCCAGCAAAAGCTGGAGTTGGTTATTTGAATCCTCATTTAATTTACTTTCTTCCGACAACTCTTGGTATTGGAGTCTAGCAAGATGAGGATATTTTTCAAATACTTGTGGTAGGGTCAAACATTCCTCCACCTGAATTTTTCTTATTTCTTTTGCGATTTTTCCCACGTTTCTTTTCCTCTTTTTTAACTTCAAAGTCCGGATGTAATCTAGTTTTAACTACAAATTTATTTTTAGATGACATCCATTTTACTTTAACTTGCATACCTTCATATTTAGAGTCTTCTTTCCAAATTCTATATAATTTATTTCTAATAGAATCTGCTTCTTCAAAAGAAGCATGAAAGCTTTCATTTTTCCATAGTTTACTGGGAATGTTGTTTACACTCAATATTGTCTCCTTATAATATAAGCTGAGGACTGCATAATCCTATTATAATAATTTTATATTATAAAGTTAAATATTTTTTTTAATTTATATAAACTTTAAGCTTCTTAATCGGCTTTCTTTTAACTAGTTTTTTATTATTTTCAATAATAATTTTAAGCTTCTTCGTTCTTTTAAAATTTTCTTGTAGCATATCACCACGCGTGCGGAGACCCGGTGGCTCATCGGGCTGTTTTCCAGCTTTTGGTTTTCCTCGCATCAATTGATGAGGTTTCATCGATCTCGCTCTTAAACTATTAGCTGTATCGTTAAAATCTTGTTGTTGTTTCATAACGATATCATAGAGTTCATTCTGGGTCCTTTCTTCTTCACATTCACCCCATGTCTCACACCAATTTTTAAAATGCGCATTCATATTATCGCGTACTATTTTTTCCATGGGTGTTAGTTCACACTCCATTTCGAAAGGAACCGGTTTCCCAGTTTTTGGATCTAAAGGCGCCTCCTCATATTCCAGACACTTATTAGTGCCTTCTTCACGTGCCTTACATCTAGTAAGTCGACTTACCGCCTGTCCTGGTTCACAATCTGCTTTTTGTGCCACTCTTTTAGCGGTGCTTTCTAGAAGAGGCAAAAGAAGAAATCCAATAGTCATTGTGACGTCGTGGTAGTCCATAAAAGCTATGGCCATAGCTGCTTCATGTCCTAAAAAGGGTTTAATTTCATCATAGAAAACCATTCCGGCGCCAACGCCTATAGCTATTCCATATGGTGTAAATTTAGATAGCCACTTACCCATCTTGCCTAATTTTTCTAGAAATTTTGCTCCTTTAGATATATCTCCGCCTGTCACTACAGCTCGATCTAAATCATCTAGAATATCAGTAATCATATTGATCCTAGCACCCTCTTCTGCTATTTGGCTAGCAATACGACTATCTGCACCTGGGATAAGATCTGTGATTTGCGCAAAATCACCACCTAAGAATTTTCCAAGTTTTTGCATAAAGGTATCAGCATCAGCTGCCCTGATATCAGCCTTAGCTAAAAGTTGTTCCATCTTTTTCGTTGTAACTCTAGATCTTCCTGTAACATCATCAGTTACATTTTCGATACCCTCTGATAAATTCTTTCTAATATTATCGAATGTCTCTTGATCACCCTCAAAAGACGGTTTTACATCTATTTCTCTTGCTCCTGGCGTGTCGCCAGAAATTGTGACATTTCCGCGTCGGCCAGTAAGGTCTGCAGTCACTTCAGAAGGTAAGTGCCTAATCCTTCTGGCCGCTGCCGCTCCGGCGGATCCCATACCTTTAACTAATTTTTCTGCTCTAAAATCTGCAGGTGAACTACAGAATGGCGGGCATGGTAAAATCCCAAACATTTTTTGCGGATCGTGATAAGCGCCGGGTTTGTTTCGCCACGGCGCAAATACTGAATTCCACATTGATTTAAGGCCACGTCCAATATTTCTAAAGAAACTATCATCAGGTAAGGCGCGCTCTCGAAGTGTGCGCTGGACTATATCGTCGAATGTTTTCTTTGCCTTTTCATCAAATTCAAGTAATTCATTTAGAAGTTTTCTGCTATCATCGTCTAGATCACTAAAATCTACTGTACCAGCTAATTCGTCTAGAGAAGCCCATCCGTCTTCTATATTCTCAACCATAATTTCGCGTATGCGCGATCCGCCAGAACCAATCCTGTCCCAAATAAAAAATTGTCCCTGATTAGGGCCAAAAATTATTGTATCTAAAGTTTCTGCACCGGTATTATAATATCTGTTTCCGCTCTCCATAGCTTCAAGTAGAATACGCGTATAATCGTCTAATCCTTCCGCCGCACCACTAAAAGTAGTTCTAGTTGCGTCGACCTCCATTAAAAGATTTTTATTATAATGATAATATTTTGTATTTTCTTCCTTATATGCGCGCCAATTATCAAATATTTCTTTCACTAATCTGTGTCTCCACACTTATTATCATGATACCACTGGGTATATTCCTCGTTTTCTTTGTCCCATATCCTCTTAAGTACTTCAAGCTTGTGATCTTCTTCAATAACTTCTACCATTTCTTTTAAGTTATTTCGAGCCTCGAAGGCTGTTATTTTATTAATGGCTAACTCGGTGCATATTAAACACATTGTATACCTCCCAGTATAGTATTAAATAGTCTGTTATTATTTAAAATACACTATTCTAGTGTCCACAAATTTATTCGACCCAATCAGTTGTCACACCCCAGTTAACATCTTGGTTCTTACTATTTTTTAAAACTTAAACTAAGTTTTTTTAGAATCAGGTCATGCCTCATCAATATACCCAGCGACAGCACCGCCGCGAACCACTCGGCCCTCGCCCGGGCCACCCGCGGTATCTTCTTTCTTTACTTTTTTCTCATGCGCACCAGGCCCACATCCCTTACCACCATATTTAATAACAACTTCTTCTAAATCTTTATGGTATTGGCATGCCATACCATTGGGATCTCCTTTCTCTGGATCACATGCCGGCCAATCGATTAAAAGCTGCTCAAGATCTTGTATTAATGTATTAGAGGCTTCAGATCCTTCTTTATCATCTTCATTAACATAACCTCTAAAATTTTCAAATAATTTTTTCATTTGTTTCTCCTTTTTATTTCAAAAAAATGATACATAAGTTCTACGTTCTGATACTTGCGCCAATTTTCAAATAGTTTCTGCATACTATTAAATAGTTTACATTCTGCAATCATAGTCTTGGGAGCGCCTGGTTCTTTTCTAACACCCATCTTAGCTAAGGTGTTTAGTGCTTCTGCTGCAGAATCAGCATCACTGCAATTTAAGCCCATCCAAAAAGTCCAACTTGGCAATCTTCCTAATATTATCGCTTCAATATCAAATTTTTTAGGTAATAATTTTTTAACTTCCGGAAATTTCTGTGCAGATTTTTGAAAATAATTATACCACTTTCTGATATCAGATTCAAGGCTTGGAAGATCTCTTGTTAAAAATGACTGTGATGGCCCGGGCCTCCCTTTCTCCCGCCATATCCTGTTTTTAGTTTTAGTATAACCATTTTTATTAATATATCTTACTAGCTGCGGAAAAGTATTTCTTATTTTTTCTAAAGAGTCTCTTATCTTACAAAACGCGCGCAGTCCTTCAGGGTCGACGTCTCTCTGGAGTGAGTTTCTAAACTCTTTAGCATATGCACGTAATTCTTCTGATCTATCCTGATATTCAGGGAAAACGCCGCTGACGATTTTTGCGCCGCCCTTGCCATATCTTGTCTCATATTTTCCATATTTCCACTTTTTAATGGCATTATCATGACCGGGTGACCCCTCTAGGGTACCTTTTTGGGCAAAGCCTAGCTTGATTAATTCAGCTAATTCTGGCTCTTTTCTCCAATCGCCAACAGACGGGGTTTGTGATATCATTGGATTAATTGGGCCGGCAAATATTTTTCTTAACTTCTCTAGCTGTATATCTGCAATATATATTAAATCTTCCATATATTTGCCATATCGAGTCTTGGTTCCGGCTTCGAAGGCGCGACCGCCATCCCCTCCCGGTTGATTCACAAGCGAGTGCGCTCCAACTAACTTCATCATATATTCTTGATATATGTGGCTTATTGCATGTTCTAGCTCATGATCAATTACGTCTAGGCTTTTTTCTATATTTTTAGGATTTACATATCTTGGATTGAATGTTAATAGATATTTATGCGCAATATATGTACCAAGAGTATTAGTCTTACTATGACGATCGTCACCATTCAATGCATTAAATTCTTCTTCATTTTTTGCAAAGTTAAGAGTCAACTTGTCTAATCCAGAAACTATAGCTTTCCCAATCCCAAAAGCCCTATACAGGTCATTGCTTTCAATAGACGTATAAATTTTATTCAATTTCTGATAATGCTTATTATAACTTTCAAACTCTTGTTTATGTTTTGTATGTTCAAGCTCAATATATCTCGATTTTTTTTCAGAATGATTTTTCGTGAGTTCTTTCTTAAAAAAATTTGACCTTTCACGTTGATGATCTAGGCCTTTTTTAAGCCTTTGCAAATCTTGCAAGAGATTATTTTTATTTTTCTTTGTAAATTCTGCTAAGAGCTTCTCTAAGTTTTTTGCTCCGCGGCCACTAATATAACTTTCTTTTTTTTTATTTTTCAGCTCTTCTCCTATCTTACTAAGGGAAACATGCGACGACGCATCGTGAGCATCAGCTTCACTAATTACATCCCCTGTAGATCTGAACTCTCGCCAATTTTCAAATAGTTTCTGCATATTATTAAATAGTTATTACCCAATCAATATATTAAGTTTACGGATAGAACTGTGATAGGAGTTCATAGATTCTTTTATCAATTTACCTATTTCTTCATCAACAATCTTTTGGAGTATTTTTACAGTTTCTGGAAATCGTTCGCTTCTTAAGTTCGGCCGAGCGTTCATCGGTATACGATGTTGACCCATTCTTTTTCGAACAGTTTTTTCAAAAAGCTCTGCTGCTACTTCTTCAAAATTTAAAAAGTAAAATTTATGCTGTTTCATACCTAAACCTTGTGAAATATGGCCAACATCTTGGAATGCGCCATAAAGTGTACCCTTAGTACCACTCATCATAATTTTACTCATATCTCCAGTTGCTTCCGCCGCGCGAATTGCTTTTTCTGTTTCTTTTAAGATTTTATATTGTAAAGCAGCAATAATTTTTCGCTTAGATGCTTTGTCTAAAGGAAGAAAATGTTCTTTCTTAAGTAACTTAATCCATTCACCCAAGCCGGCCCCACCGTCCCACGCGTTGGTTTCACCCCATGATCTCCACAATCCATATAAATCTTCTGCTTCTTTCATATTGCCACCTTCAGGTACAATTTTTTTACCTTTACCGGTATGGAGTACTCCTCCGGGCTGTAAATTATGTTTTTTAACAAGTTCCTCCATTCGCTTTCTTATAAGCACATGATATTCTTTTAAAAATGGTTTTGCTAATGTAGGAAATCTTTTCAACAATTCAACATGACCAATTTCATGAAATAATGCATGAAAAAACTTTTGCCCGGCTTTTTTCCCACCAGCACGAACAGCCCCGGCTGTTACGGCCAGACCTACAGCCGCAGTTGGAATTTTAGCACCAGGTTTTAATCCATATTTTTTAAGATATTTGTTCCAGATCTTCGGGGCTGCAGAGGCTAATGATTCTGTCCACCCTCCAAATTTCATGCTAGGATCAATTTCAACATTATATTTCTTCATCACTTTAAAAAATTGATGATCGGCTTTTATATAATCTTCAACTGGACCTGTATCAGTTTTCCTAGCCGATTTGACAATACCTTTAATCTCATTAAAAGCCTCTGCCACCTCAGCTCTGCTAGCATCTGGTTTCACTCTTTTAAACCAAATTTGAAATTTGTCAAAGCCTATCACACCTGATTCAAAGGCTTCATCTAAAGCTCTCATAGGCATAATAACAGCCTCGGCAGCTGCTGTTTTACTAACAGCTGCAGCTTTTTCAATTTTGACAGATTTACCAGCGCCGTGGATTTTAGCCCCAGCTGCACTAACTTCAGCCATTGCACCCTCTGCCCGGGCCGCCTTCGCCATGGCAGCTGCTTCGTCTGCAAGTTTAGCTATTCTTGCCGCCTTTCCTGGCCCAGCTATAATACCAACTGCGGGTATTATAGACAGCGTTGCCAATGCAAACCATCCGGTATTAGCCAAGGAAGGGTCTTTTTTAAGATTTTCTAAGGCAGCTAACCAATCCGGCCAAGATAAAATTCCAGAGAAATCGGCCATAGACGTCATCTGGCGCGCCACGGTTTCCATTTCTCTACATTCCTTTGTCCTGCAGCGCTCGCCGGGGTCATCGATGACCACGCCCGGCCGCGGCGAGAAACTCCTTGGCGGCTCTCCGGGGCACCCAGGACTCCAGTGGTCATCACAGTTCTTCTCATTCAGGTTCTCTTTTCTGAAGTTCCGCCAATTTTCAAACAGTTTCTGCATGTTATTAAATAGTTAATGATTTTATCGTTTCTCGATTATCAACAGAAATAATCTCATCAAAGCCCTCACCAACATCTATCTTTTCAAAAGAGGAAAACATTCTATCAAATGCAGCATCCGGAATTGTTTTTGATTTCCCAGCTTTCCTTGCTTCTTCTGCTCTCTTAGTTGCTAATTTTTTAATATTTTGTTCGGCCCCTTCGAATTCAAAAACTACAGCAATTTTTGTATACTCTTTATCGGAGCCTTTTATGGCATGCAAGGCTCGCTCACGTGCAGCTGAATTCATATTAGTCATATCAACAACTATATCTTGTTCAGTCTCAGGCGCGCCCCCGACTCTTTGTGTGAAAAGATTATGCACTTTTAAATTAGCTTCTAAAACTTTATCGTAAGATAAAGGTTGCCAAGTCATATATTCTGGCGATTTTACAACTTCTCCATATTTATCACTTCTCTCACCTAAATTAGATTCTGGCGGAGGAGACATAAACAAATCATCATAAGCCCATTCATATTGTCCTGCAACAGATTCAACAATATCGTCTCTATTGATAACATATGGCATATTTTGCTTTTCGAAATTTGATTTAATCCAAGTTGATTTTCCGATAGATGGCGGCCCTACCAACACAAAGATTTTTCTAGCAGAATTTGCCGCATCAACCCTCAAATCATCTGGTGTTTCTTGTTCATTAATATATCTTCGCCAATTTTCAAATAGTTTCTGCATAATATTAAATAGTTGGTGGAGGTGCCGGGAGTCGAACCCGGGTCCTAAATATTTCTAATACAACGTCATT